>Ga0209358_10000850_pt1 | contig 25853 bp, 45 predicted proteins | sample LauGreFa1BDMLBSN_2_FD_187574 | JGI IMG/M metagenome (GOLD analysis project Ga0209358, IMG submission 187574) | Freshwater lake microbial communities from Lake Michigan, USA - Fa13.BD.MLB.SN (SPAdes) (version 2) | ecosystem: Environmental > Aquatic > Freshwater > Lake | place: Lake Michigan, USA...
AACCTACTGGGTACAGCAGCGCAACCGCCGCCTGTACAAAGGCAGTGGTGGCAAGCAAGGTTGAATTAGTACCAGCGGTTTGCGTAACCGCCGTAGTGCCGGTAGGCAGGGAAGGCGTGCCAGTAAAAGTCGGGCTAGCCAGATCAGCTTTGGTTGCGATAGCCACCGAAATGTTTACAAACTCGGTGTTGATTTCCGTGCCTTTGACGATCTTCAGCGGGTCGCCAGAAGTCAGTGCGTCTTTGGTGGCGAAATTAGTGCTCTGTGTATAGTTACTCATACTGTCTTCCCGTCCTTTGATTGGATTTCAATCCGCTGAATAGACAGCGCCGCGCCATTAATGTTTGATTCATAGCCCGTTTGCACGATTTTACCGCTACCAGAGGCAGACACGCTCAAAGTTTGCAAAGCTACACCGTTAGCGTATTGGGCAACCACCGTGGCATTTGCGCCGTACTCAGCCGTTCCGTACTCAGAAACCGCTTGTGTCGGAATTTGTGCATTGGTTGACAGATAGTTGGCGCTAAAGTCAAAGCCCCACTTCAGTGTTACGAATTGGTTTGTGCCGCCGATCACAATTACCTTAAGCCGTTTGAGCAGTGAGGTGACATTGGCATTGCCCAAGTCAGCATGGTTGGTGTAGTACAGCAGCCGATACGAGGAAGTATCATCTTGTGAGCCAGTGTACTTGGCAATATAGCTTGTCTTGCCTAACAGAAGGTCGCCGTTGCGCCTTGAAAGCAACGCTGTCGGCTCGATTGAGTCCCAAGTGGTGACTCTGAACGATCCATCTTGCAATTGCCCACGGGTATCAAAGCAAAATACCTCTTTAACAAACGGCAGCGTAATCAAGTAGAACGCCTCTGTTTCAGAATAAACCGACTTGATGTTTGCCAGCGTCTCACCCGCAACGATGTTCATAAAGTCACTACGCACGTTCTTGGACAGATCGCCAATCGGCACTGACTTCTCAATCACAGTCCGTGCAAATGACCGAACACCAGAATTGGACAAAAACAAAACATCCTTGCCAGTGCCTTGTATCGAATCTCTGGCGATACAACCGATACCCGCCACCGTGTCGGCCAGTGTGATGGTTGCGGGTGTTGTCGCACCCGAATACACCAGAATCTGACGCTGACCAAAGATGATCAGAAAGTTGTTGTGCGCCGCCAAACCGGTAATATTGTCCGCGCCGTTAGGCCAAACTAGGTTGGTATTGAGAGAGCCTGAAGTACCAGTTGACCAGACATGACCGGCAAGCAGATCAGAGAAAAAGACCGTGGTGTTGTCCGATGCCGTATCTGCCACCCACAAGCGGCCATAGGCGCTTATAGCAATGTTGCCAGAAGGTACAGTACCAACGTAGCCAGTCTTCTCACTAACGCGCCTGAAGGTCGTGGTGCTGACAGCAGGGTCAAAGATCAGCGGATCGTGGCCTGTCTGAAAGAAGTAGGTAATGCCGTTGAGCGAGGCGCAAGCCCAGTTATTTGCCGTAATCGTAGGTGCTGTGCCACCGCCGCCGTAGGTCAATTCAACCACTGCATTGCTGCCATCTAGCTTAAACAGCTTGTTGTTGCCAGCAAAGAGGATCGTCAGAGTGCCGTCAGTCTGCACCAACTCATGGATCACAGCAGGGGCATTAGCGCCCAAAGCACCAGCAGATGCGTTGACACGCGCCCAGCCCTTGCGTGAGCCGATACGCCCAAACTGGTCAATCACGCAATTGGTAGCAACCAGCGCAAAGCCAGCCGCCAAGTCCAAAGGCGAGTCTTGCGTATTCAGGCCAAAGAATCCTGGCGCTGAAATGCTGGCAGTCTGGAGGGCTTGGCTCATATCGCCACAAACTCTTGGTTTTCTGGATAGCGTGTGCCTTCCAGTGCAATTTGGTCAGACAGCATGGCACGATAATGCTGATAAGCCTCAGACGAACTTAGACCACCATCCTCGCCACGCTCCACCAGCGCACGGGCGTAGGCGTTTTGCACAACTAGAGTGTCAGGAACAAGTACAGATGTGCCATCAGCGGCCAATGTAGCTTGTGGCACTGTCAACGAAAACGGGATGTTAAAGACCCCATCAGGTCGGGGGTACAGCACCACCTTGGTGTCGCCATTGCCGTCCACGCCGTCAAATGCGTAATATTGAGGGATGCCGTTTGTTGTTGGAACAAGGTTTTGGTAGCGATTCATCTCAACAAAACTGATGTTTTGTAGACCGATGTTTGATGTGGTGTTGATCGCGTCTTGTACTTGGAACTTCTGCCCAGCACCCGTCATCGAATAAATGTAGGTTGCCGCCACCGTAGTGATGGTGACTGTCTGACCCAGCACGTTCCAGCTAAAGGCGTCCTCGATCTGACGTTTAGCATCGTTGACAAACAGACCAATCAAAGTTGAATAAGTTGTCTCATTGTTGGTTGAAACTTGGGTTTCACGCAAACGAATCAGCACGTTGTTTATGAGTTGTAGGTAGGTCATATTCTTTGCGCTCCTTCAACCTCAAAGGTTGCTATAAAACTGAAACTGCTTCCCGCTTCAGTTGTAATTTGAATCTTGTCGCCTTCTTCCAAAACAATGTAGGCCGCACCATCAAACTGGAGATAAGCCTTTGATGTAAAGTTGTAAGCAGTAAGAATATCGTAAGAAACAGCAGTGCTTGCGTCATACCAAGCAACAGTGATGTGCTTTGTCGATCCACCAGTGTTGTGGATGTACATCACCGTAAATTTGGCGTAATAACCCGTCGGCACTGTGTAGACAGTGGTCAATACCGCCGCAGCAGGGCTAACTCCAACGGATGATGGCCTCATTTGTTCCTCTTAGAGATAGCTTTGGCTTTCGCCTTTGCGTCTTCCTTGGACGTTGCGCCCCATGCTTTAAGAGAAAGTAAAAGTCGGGTAGGCTTTCCATCTTTCATCTCAGCGCCAGGCATATTGCCCATTCGTGCTAAAAAGGATGCCCTACGAGGGTTGTCTCCCGACTTCACTGGAGGTTTGAGATCGCCGCCAGTTGCTGCATTATAGGATGAACGACCCTTTGCGTTCAAGCCCCCAGCCTTGGCTTGGCCTTCTTTTCGCTGCCAAGCAGGCGTTTTCATTTTTTCTTTACCTTTGCTTGTGAAAGCGCAATAGCCAATGCTTGCTTAGGATTCTTGACCACCTTTTTGTTGGTGGTCAATTCACCGGCCTTAAACTCGCGCATGACCTTGCTGATTTTCTTTTCAGCCTTGGTCTTCATTTCTTTTTGGCCTTGTTCGCCATGTTTGTAGCAGTGCGCTGGCCGCGCTTTGGCATTGGTTTACCAACGGCAATCATAAAAGTAACTGCTGGTTCGCCACGCTTTTTTGCACCTTTGACAGCACTATTTGCGTCTTTGTAAGTGTCAGTCTTCTTGGCTGAAGACATTTTTGGTGATTTACCGTACATGATTTATCCTTTTGATTTACGAGGGCGACCCATCTTCTTGAGCGGTGCTAGCATGGGCAAAGGTTTGATTTCAGGCTCAACTTGCTCATCCAGACGCACATAGCCCTGATGACCACGCATAGAGTCAATGTCCACTTGCTGGGTAAAAGTTACAGTAGTTCCTGATTGCAAACAGCGAAAAGTTGCCATGATTATCCTAAAAAAAGGGGGCCGAAGCCCCCAGTTTAGACAGTACGGACAACAATGCACTTAACAGTAGTGCTTGCCAAATCCAATGTACCGCCAGATTCGTTTTGGAAACGAATAGAGACAACACCCGCTGCTGAAACATAAGGTGTGATGCTGATGCCAGAGACATCTACACCCATACTTACATTCAGCACGATGTCGCCCAGAGCAACGCCTGGAACTGCGATGGTGTTTGTTTCACCAGCGCCATCAGCCAAAGACGATGCGTTTAGCGTTGCTGATACAGACCAAGTGTCTGAAAAAAGACCTCGGAACTGGTCATTGCCTCTGCGTGAGGTAACTGCTGTTGCTGCTGCCATTTTCTAACTCCTTAAAAATAATGCCCCCATTGCTGGGGGCTTGGGGTTAGGCTGGCACTGCCAACGCATAGGCGCTAGAAGACAGCGCTGCACCAGTAGTAGCGGCTGCACGAAGTGCGGCAACGCCGTACAGGGTGTCCGATGTAAACAAAGTGGCAAGGTAGTCTTGCTTGTACTGAGTTTGTGAACGGATACCGATTTGCTCCACCAGAACCATTGCGTCCTTGTGACCCATCAGGCAGATACGATCTGTCGTAGAGTTACCAGCGCCAGTATCAGCATTGCTAGATGTGAACACAGGGATGCCGTACAGATTACCGATTTCACCAGTACGGATCGCATTGCCATTGCCCACAAAAGCCTGTTCCGTGTAACGGCTCAGACCCATCAGCGTGTTACGGCTGGATGGAGGGATCAGGAAAAAGCGATTGTCCATAGGAGTATCGTTATCGTCCAAACGCTGAATGGTGCGGCGAATAGCAGCATCAGTCAGAGCGGCAGCATTGGAAGTCGTGCTGTTGTAAGCAGTTGTGCCATCAGAGCCGATGAAAGCCTTGGTGGATGTGTTGCTTGTTGCATAGTCGTTAGTGCCGACAGTAGCACCGTTAAATGCACGACCCAATTGGATCAAGCTAGTGTCTACTTGCTTGGCTAGCGCATAGCCAGCATCAGCAGTGTAGAACTGGCGCAAGCTGTTCAGGGCTTGTGCTTCAACGATGTCCTCAATGAAACGTGAATATTCAAAGTGCTTGTTAATAGACACTTGAATTTCTGTCTCAGTATCGGCAATCAGAGTAACGGCAGTAGATGCCGCTTTTGCTGAAGCTGAACCACGGGTAGGTGCAGGGATGTGAACCACATCGCCCTTCTTACCTTTAAAGTTCATTTTCATAACGATGTTCGCCAGAACAAGATTTTTCTTGTAAGCGGCGATGATTTCATCACTCCAAATTTCGGGGATGAACGTTGCTGCGGTAGTTACTGTTACCGCTGGGGTAGGATATGCCATGTTAATTCTCCAGTTAAATTATCGAACACGACCCTCTGCGTAAGCTGTGAGTATTTCATCACTAAGTGCTTCATAACGCGAAGGGTCAGTCATTTTGAGACGAATAAGATCGGCGCGTCTGTAGACCCGTTTTGAACTCTCGCCAGAGCCACCAACATCAACTTGCGCTGCTTTCATGGTCTTGGTTCGTGCAGCAGTCTCTGCTTGCCCCGATTCCTTGGCCTTAATGCCGCGCAATTCTTTGTAAGTGGACAACAATTCATTGGCCGAATCGAAATCAAAGTCACCATCTGCTCTTGCATAAAGTCCCAAGCGAATAGGTGAAGACTTCACCCACTCCTGAAACCCAGTATCGTTGACCACTTGGGAGTAGTCAGGATGCTCTTGCGTTAGCCTCTGCTGAATCTGCATCTTTTTGAAATCTTGACCCGCTTGTCGAGCCGCGAGAACATCTGGATGTTTATCAATCGTCGTTTGAACTGCTTTTTGAGGGTTCTCAAAAAAGTCAACTTCCGGTTCAACCTCTACTTGTTGCTGCTTAGAACTGAGGTTTTGCTTGAGTAATTCGTCAGCGAGTTTACGGACTTCGCCCACCTCTTGGGCTTGCTTGCCAATCAGCTTTTCAGCTTCTTGGTGCATCCGCACAACTTCTTCCAAACTTTTTTCCCTGTACTTGTCAGGAAGTTCAGTAGATTTTTTTTCCTCGACTTCGAGTTCACCTAGCGGCTCTTGTTCTTCATCAATCAACATATTATGTTCCTGCCAAAACGGTTGTAGGATAATTCAACTCGGCTTGCGCTTATGAGTTGGCTTTACGCTCTGCATTTAACTTTTCTCGGTGCTTTCTCTCGAACCTTCCATGCTCTGACGGAAAAGAACCAGACCACCCTTCCAAGTTAAATGACGGAGCGCTTATGACACGGGAGGAAAACCCCCCGCATCTGCACAGCACAGTGGTAGTCTCATAAACTTCCAGCGCCTCTGTGCGTTGTCCGCAATCGCAGACAAATTCATACATTCTTTTCATTGAGTTCCTCGTATGCTTGTTCGCTGACGCTTTTAAGCGTTTTTAGCCAAATAAGAATAGAAATCTCGCCTTTGCGGAATTGTAGACTTTTTTCGTCCGCAATGGTAGAGACATTGTTTAGCGGGATGAGCATGTTGTCAACATCCTCCATCAAGTCAGCCCAGCCTTGGCGGGAGAACAGGTCAAACCTGTCTTCATAGTATTTTTGTAGCTCTGGATTCATTGTCTGCTCCTTGCCAGCATTCCGGCGGCTATCTGCAACATTGCTCTCGTCTTTTCTGCATTATCTGGAGGTGATGCCCACCCGACTGTGATTTGTCCAACAAACCTGCCAGGTTCTGGGGGAACTGAAATACGGCAGGTATACCCCACGCCCTTCTCAATATACCAAATCCCCATCTCTGACTGTGCGCTGGTGTACTCGCCGCACGGGATTTCGTTTGAAAGGAGCTTCACCACGTCCAGATTGTTGGATTGATTGGCCGTAAACAACCCCACGTCAAGGCCATCCATAGCCTTTTCCCGACCCTCTCTGGTGTACGCCCTGTGGAGGATGCGAGTGCCAAACATGCTATTTACTTTGAACACCGCGACCACAACAGCGCCTGTCTGCTTGAACAAGTGAGCCGCCGCGTCTTCTACGCGGTCTTCTGCAATCGTTGGAATCTTCTTTGATTCCTTGTATGCACCAATCAAAAGTTCTTGGTTTGTATATACAAAGTAGCCAGCAAAAGTAAGCACGGCCATTAGCACCAATGCGAACAGGCGAAATGGAGATGTACAAAAGGCAAATATTTTGTCCACCAAGGCAAGGCGTTCATCTGCCATCAGCACTTGCCCCCGCATTCATCACCTGAAAGATCAGCCAACCCATATTTGAATTTCCTACAGAGGGGTTTTAGAAATAATGAAATCTACGATTCTTTTGGAGTCATTGACAGGCAAGATGTAGAGCAGGTCTAAGAACCAATCAATTGCAAGAGCAGCAGCGCAGCACTTGATGAAACGATCAGCCCCAAGTCGCCAGTCATTGCCAACATCAAACCACTTGAGCAGACCGAACACATCAACCACACCTTCCTGTTTTTTCGCAGAAGTCTATGAGTTCGCCTACACCAAAAATTGCAAAGACCGCTACAAGAAAAATAAACACTACGGCAAAAGCAATCTCAACAATCTCTTGTTCTTTTTCTTTGCGCTTCTTTTCATCTGCTTTGGCTTGTCTTGCAAGGTGGGCGTCTTCCCTGTCCATCTCCGCGGCCCTAGCCTTGATTCGATTCCAGGTCAAAATATTTCCGGTCTGCATATACAAGAGTTCAAGCTCTGATTCCAGCTTGGCGGTCTGCATGAGCGCGTTTTCGATCTGCATTGCCACGCCAAAGTTGGACTTGTTGCCTGACCGCTTAGTCTCAACCATCGCCTTGGTGGCCTGACTTTTGGCGTCATACATGCGGCCAATCATCACGCCCAAGCCGCCCAGATCGTTGGCGACTGCTGCTGCCTTCTTTACAAGCCCTATGGCACTTTGCAGACCAGCGAGGGCCGTGATCGGATCTATCACGATTTCTTCTCCCGCCACTTTAAGCACCAGACCTGAAGCCTATCAGATGACCATGACCACCTCACGCACTCAACCGCTGGCGCTTGAACTATGGGAATCGGTGGCAGGGCGTCCATGATTACATCAGGATTTTCTTGAGCAGTTCAGCGGCAAAGCCTGGGCCAAGCAGCGTGACCGCAATCAGCGCATAGAGGATGTACTCAATGCGGCTCATGCGCTTGCTGCCTGATTCAAACGATTTCTGGATCGCCTCGTAGCGCAGCGCACAGACTTCCTCATGCGTGGCTAGCTTGGCGTCTGTGGCGTCTATCTGGTTCATGCTGCTGCTACTTGAGCCTGATACGCCGCAACCACTTCAGCAGTCCATGCCGCATTGCAGATCGCCACGACATTGGCAGGCTGACCCGTCAGGTCTTGTGCTGGTGTCAGGCTTGTGCGGTGGTAGGTCTGAGCAATCTGGTCGCCGTCTTTCAGGATGCGCGTAGCCTCGCGGTACAACACAGTGCCGTTCTCGGTGACGGTGATTTGGTCGATGACTTTGGTTTCGGTGAGTGCCATGATTTTCCTTTGGTTAAGTGTCCGACTAATAAATCCATATTAGTTAATTAAGCGACTTTATAAAATCCACTTACTTGCATTGCGGCTGAATTGGTTGCATCCGACACAAGAATGTTGTCTCCAGCGGCATTTGATACATTTTCCCTAAAGTAACCGTATGTGGTATTACCAACTTGGTGAAATTGAACATAACCCGTAAATGTAATGTTACGGATAATTGCTGGGAATGGGTTATACCAACTACCCGCTATTGCCGCTGATGTAAATGGAAATCCTTGAATAAAAACTTCATTCCCAGCCGTCATGCTTGCTTTGCTTGTAAGCACTACGCTAAACCGCCAATAGACTATGTTGCCAATTTTTGTGTAAACACCACTAGTTGACCCTGCGTCCAAAGTTGCTAAATTTCCTCCGCCTGCGGCATCAGAAACTACAGGTGTCCAAGTCCCCTCCTCATAATCATCCAGCGTGTTTGCGTCAGCGCTCGACACTTGCGTAGCAGGGAAGGCAATGCCGTTCAAGCTCGGGGTTGTGCCAGACACAACAAGCGCACCCGCAGCGTCAGGCAGAGTGATCGCCCTGTTCGTGTTGGTAGCCGGTGGCGTGATGGTGATGATGCCCGTCCCGCTTAGGGACAGCATCTCAAGCTGGCTTGCTGCAATTGTTCCGTTAGCCATTACGCTGCTCCTGGTCTGGATTAACTACTATTTCACCATCTTTTAAAATATATTGACCGCTAATAAGTTGTTCATATTGTGCATCCGTTAATGCAAAAACACCCTCTTGCAAAGGATAGTTGTCTTCACGAATTTCCGTTACACCGTCTTGACGGGTTAATGCGTATTTCATCGTACTCTCCTTGCTCTAATGACACCATAAGCGTTTGCTGTGCTTACAGCAAAAGATACTCGCGTAACTAAATAAACTGTTGTTGTAGAGGCCAAAGACAATCTTGTAACAGGCGCAGAAACAACAAAATCAATCGTGGCTGCAATGGTGGCAGGAGTTGTCAAAGAACCCATTTGGCCCAATGCACCATCAGTTGCTGAAGTTGTTGAAACTCCATAATTTATGTAAGCAATTGTAGTTGTTGCGCCAGTAGTTACGCCAACAACGCCAGAAACATCCCAGTCGCCAGCAGTCAAACTGATAGTTGTTATATTTGCAAATGTTGCCGTAGTAAGAGAGACACCAGGAGAAACAACATTTGACGATATAAGTTCACCAACAACCCCCGCCGCAGCATTGTTATTTGTGGTTGTTCCATTGCCAACTAATTGTGTTGCGTTAGAAAGCAAAGTCGCCGTAGCATCAGGCAAAGTGATTGTGCGATCTGAGTTTGTGACAGGGGCAACCAAAGACACTGTACCCGTGCCGGTTGCCGAGGCCGTTACTGCAATGCTGCTCATTTTGGGAACTCCTGTTTAACTGCGGTGATTGCGGCCTTCCATGCGTCCATGCCGCCGTGGTAGAGCAAATCAAGCTGGTCTTGGATTGATGGGTAGGCGGCAGCGCGTTGGCCTTTATAGGCGTTGGCAGCTATGTAGGCTTGCACAGCAGCCTCGTCATAGGCGACAGGGTTGCCAGCAGCGTCAAAGGCTTCGTCACCACGGATGACAGCAGCCGCAGGACAGACAGCGTAAATTGCTTTGTGCTTGTTCATGCTGCAATCTCCATGAGAGTAATGGTTGAAACACACCCAGCGCCAGATAAAGCAGATTGCATATAAACTGTCGCGTTACCCGAGCCGCTAGCAAGTTGAGTTTTATATGTTGTTGCAGAAGTTGTGCTTGGGGAATCCAAGTAAGAAGTAGAACAAGACCCAAAATAATTTGTGGTAGTTGTGTTTGTCCATCCACCAATTTTTTCAAAATCTATAAGGCCTGTGCTATTTCTTAAAAGTTTAAGAAGAAGAATGGTATTGTTTGTTTCTTTTCCGCACCCCGCATGATTTACCAATACCAAAATTTTGCTAGATGCTGATGTTGGGGTAATACTTGCGGTCAGCCCTGTGTCTGCAAAGGTTGCACTTGAACTAGAAGAAAGCGTTGAGTAAGTCGCATTCACAACCTGCAACACACTACCCGCTGGAAGATCAGAAGTCGTTACCGCACCAGCCTGTACAGCCGATACGCCCGTTGTTCCGTCAATAGTTACTGCCATATATTTCCTTAAAGAACAACCCAGCGCGAGCCGGTTGGAACTGTTACTGTTACCCCACCAGAAACACTCATTGGCCCTGCGCTCATGGCGCTGCTGCCGCTTGGAATGCTGTAGCTTGCTGACACTGTGTTGGAATTGACTACCAAGCCGTTGGAGGCCACTAACGCAGTGGCTTGCAACTCGCCAGTGCTTGGCTTGTACAAGTACTTGGGGTCGCTGGTGTAGATTGTTGTCGGCGTTCCGCTAGTGGCCGCAGCAAAGAGGGGGTATAGGTTGCTTGCCGTTGTGGTGTCGTTGCTAATCGTTGCGCCAGCAGTCCCATTGGATGCCGCAGTGATTAGACCCTTGGCATTAACCGTGATGTTTGCCGCCGTGAACGAGCCGACATTGGCATTGACAGTTGCCAGTGTGCCAGCAGCAGTGACATTGGCCGATCCGTCAAAAGAGGGGCTGGTGTAGGCTAGATCACCTGTAACGGCAATCGTGCGGCCTGTTGTCAGGGTGGCTGCGCTGCCTGTGGTGCTTTGGTTAAGTGTAGGAATGTCAGCCTCAACAACAGCGCGGAAGGTCGGTACACCAGCAGACCCGTTAGGTGCAGCCAAAACAAAGTTTGCCGTTTTGCTAGCGTAAGGGTTGAGCGTGTCGCCGTAGCCAGAGGCCAAACTAATCGCCGGTGTCGTGCCGCCGCTGGATACAACAGGTGATGTTCCGGTGACTGAGGTCACACCGCCAGGTGATCCGCTTGCCGCAGCAGTAATCAAGCCCTTGGCGTTGACTGTGATGTTGGCATTTGTAAATGAACCTACATTGCTGTTGACTGTTGCCAGTGTTGAAGCGTTACCAACCGAGGTCACATCGCCAGTCAAGTTGGCGTTAATTGTGGCTGTGCCTGTAGCATTGCCAGTACCGCCGTTAGCAGTGGACAGAGTGCCAGCTAAGGTAATTGTGCCGGTTGTAGTAATTGGCCCACCGCTTGTGGTCAAACCTGTAGTGCCACCCGATACAGCGACACTCGTTACCGTACCTGTACCAGAACTTACATTGACGGTGACATCATCGCCAGATGCCGATGCAGTAACGGCCGCACCAACAAAGTTGATGTTCTTCACACCCGTAGAGATTGAAGTGCCTTCGTCCTTGATGCCCACCGCGCCATTGGTAGACATGGTGGATATGACTTGAATTTTGTCAGCTAAGTCGGGAGATACAACCTCACCCACATTGATCTCTTGCCCCGTGGACAAAGTGATAATCAATGAGCCGTCAAAGTCGATCTTGGCATCCGTAACAGAAACGCCATCTTGACCATCTACACCGTTGATGCCGTTTAGACCATCATTGCCGCGAGGCCCGATAGCCCCGTCTTTGCCGTTGCGTCCATCTTTGCCATTTTTGCCATCAAGACCATTGCGCCCGTCTCGACCATCTTTGATGTTGGCGACCCGCTTCTCAATGGCTTTGCCCGTTTCGTCATATCGCGCCCGAATGTCGGACTCCATCTTCTTGAGGGCTTGCAACACCAGATCGACATTGGCCGCAATCTTTTGCTTTTGAACTTCCTTGCTTTCTGCAATCGACTTGTGAATTGACTCAAGCGCCGCCAGCTTGTCATCGTCAGACATTGAATCGAGATCAATCATTTCAATGCTCCCGAAAGTTGGTCAAGGAACTCATTTTCTACTGAGCGTAGATTCTCTTGTTTGTTTGCCATCTGCAACTCAACGATCTTGGACTTGTTCTTAATGTCCGCTTCTTTGAGCATCAACTCCGCAATCTTGACCCGTTTGTCAAACTCTTTGCCTTCGTTGTCATCTGGCAGATTTTTTGTCAGCGCCGCCATAGTCTTGGCTTGCGATTCTTGCGGCATAAGCTGCGTTTCAACTGCCAACTTCTGCGCCTCTGCCCGATTCTGCTCTGCTTGCGTAGTCTGCACCGCAATCTGAGCCTGTGCTGCTTGCAATGCCAACTGTTGCTGGGCTTGCTCCAACTGTTGTGCCTCTGGGTTAGGCTGGCTCATCTGGTCGAGTGCCGCAATCATTTCATACCTGTTAGTCAGGCTGGAATTGGCAAAGATGCCCTTCAGGATGATCGGCAACACTGGTGTATTCGGGCCAAGAGTTTGCAATAGACCCACAAACTGCTGCTGCTCGTATTCCCTAGCAATGATGCCCAGCGTGGCCGTTGGGATGAACTTCATGTCCACCGATGGATAGCGCTCTGGGTCAAACTGCATGTACCTGAACGCCGCTTTTTGGATGAACGGGATCAAGAAATCCTCTTGAAAGTTCACCAGTGTGCGTTTGTACTTCTTGATGATCGTAGCCACTGCCATTGACATGCCAGCGCCGTCCCGATTGCCTTGGCTGACCATGCCTTGACCATCCAACGTGCCAGTGGCTTGGAGGAGCATCCTCTCAAACTCTTTGGCCGTGTTCAGATTGTTCAGACTTGTCTCGCCAAACTTGAACGGGTAGAGAATCTCGGCTGGATTGCCGTTCACCATGAACGCTTTGCCAGGTTTCACCTCAAACTTAGCGCCCCGTGGCAGTCTAGATGCGTCCAAACCAATCATTGGGCTGGTAGTCAGCGCTAAAGAGTCCAGATGGCTACGCACTTGAGCGTCAATAGCCTTCTGCATGTTGTAGGACTTCTCCACCGTGCCCCTGCCCAGCAGCCGGTTTGGGACGGTATCGTCCTGATAAGACAGAACTGGACGATCCTTCATCATGTACGGGTTTTCTTCTGCTTTGAGCAGCAAACCTTCATTGGCAATAACGACAATGGCCTCGACCATATCGCTATAATCTTCTGCAACCGAATCGTCAGGGAATAACTCCTCAACTTCCACGTCCTTCTCGGTCAAATACTCCCGTGGAACAAGGCCGTAGTACGTCAGCAGCCTTACTTTTTCGTCCCTGTACTGGCTGACTTCTTGAGTCGGCTCAAGATCAGTATCTTCATCGCCCGTGGTGATGTTTACCTTGCGGTAGATGCCTTTTTCGATGCCCTCGACCACCTTGTGGATGCTGACAAACTTCTCAATTGCTACGCCCATGCAGTCATCAATAGATGTTCCGTTGGGGTCGAATAAGAAATTCTTGGGGTTGACCGGCGTGATCTTCACCGCAATACGGCTTTTTTCCACCACACCAATGGCAGCTTGACCCATCTGGCCTGGAATCGGCTGGGTGGCTGGTTCAAAGATTTTCTCGGTCTTCACCACAATCTCGCCAATGCCAGTGCCATAGATTTCAGCCATCAACTCGATCTGGTCGATAGCTTTTCTGATCTTGTCTTGCTTAAAGTCTTCCATCAACTGGGCTTTAAGCGCCTCGACATCCAACGGATTGCCGTTGACATCTCTGAGATCGTCTTCAATGTCAAAGAACTCACCCTGACCGAAGATGGCTTCCATGATCTCAGCGTGTCGAGTCTCCACCGCTTGCTGGGTGGCAGGGGTCACAATTCTGCTGCGCTCAGACTCTCGCGTTTTGTCCTCCGCAGCCCATTCACCACGGAAGATGCGCTCGTATTCTAGGTAGTCGGGAAGATAGTTGGTATCGCGCCAGTCGCGCCAGCGGTCACAGTGGTCAATGACAAAGCGTGTTAGCTCTTTGTCGTTTTCTGTTGGTTCGTCGAACTCATTTTGATCCATGCTAGACCCCGTAGTAGTTGCTTTTCCGCATATTTTCAATTGCGGGTATGACGCGCAGGTTGCTCGGCACATGAAGGCCGCTAACGAACTCGCCCTGTAACGGGATTATATGGTCAACATGCCAAGCGTAGCCACTTTCCCTGTTTCGCATTGCCGCCAACTGGTAAAGGCATTTGATCCTATCCAAGTCAGAATCGGTAAGCCAGTCTGGGGTGCGCTTTAATTTTGAACTTTTCCTAGCCATTTGAAGTTTTGCCCGAATAGCTTTGTTCTTTGCACGGTATCGTGTTAACGCATCTAAGTGCGACTGTCTGGATTCTTTAGACAGCCTTCTTGTCCTAGCAGCTTCGTTTAATTTTTCTCGGTGCTCTGCATCGTATTGCCTATCCCGAAGACACTTGCACAGTTTGCAATAGCCTTGAAGCCCATCAACACGGCCTTTGTTTTTGAAAAACGATGTTGTCGGGAGCGTCTGTTTACATTTTGGGCAGAGCTTTGTTAGCTCAAACACCGGAGATGATGTCGAGGGGTTGCCAAGAATTTTCGTCATCATCTTCCTCAAAGTAACTGGTAACAGCCAGTTGGTCAATATAAGAAAGCGCGTCTGGAAGGTCGTCATGGACGCCTTGGCTCGGAAACATAAGCAGCTGATCCGTGAAGTCTGACCAATCTTCCTCACTGTTAAGAATGATTCTACCGTGTTCAAACCTACCTTGCAATGACCAAATAACGCGATCCGTCTTTTTTCTGTTGCCGTGGGTTAGATCGACAATATGGCTATAGATGTTATTTTTTCGCATTAAGTCTGACAGGTATGGAAGGACGGCGTTTTTGAGTGCGCCTCTCTCGATACCTACACTCAATGGCTTGTACTCGCGCATTGCCATGAGAATACGGGAGGCCGTGTCACGAATATCCCACCGCCCGTGTTCAATAGCCTTGACAAACCACTTGCCATCTTCAGTCACCTTAACCACCGCAATGGCTGATTCATCCAGCCTTTTCTTGGCATTGGCCGCTTGTTTGGCAACTTCCTCAAAGCCAGCCAAGTCAACCGCCACAAAATAGCTGCCATGTTCAGGTTCTACCCCATATTTAATCCACTCCTCTTTGAACACATCCGCGCCAGCGTTGGAGAAAGACGCCATGTATTCTTGCTTGAACGAGAAGGAGGATAGGGTTTTTTTGGCTGACTCAATCTCCGTTGGATCAATCAGGGGGTTGTCAGCAGTGGTGAAGTGCCAGGACTTCCAGTCCGCATCCTGTTCATCTTGCCCAAGTTTCCACAGGTCATAGAACCAGTTCCGGCCTTTAGGAGTGCCGATAAACATGGCCCGGCCCTTTCGGTCTGACAGCGAAGCACGAATAACTTGCTCCCACGCCTCGGGTTTGATGTCGGCCACCTCGTCCAGAACGGCATAGGTCAAGGAGACTCCACGCAGGGTATCTGGTCTGTCAGCACCACGGACGTATATACGCGCTCCGTTGATCAGGGTTATGTCTAGGTTATTAACGTGGCTGGACTGAATTACCTCCCGTCCAAGATCAAGCAGCAAGTCCCAGATAATCTGTCTGGACTGCCCCATTGTCGGTGAGACATACAGCACCGCAGAACCCTGTGGACAGCGTAGACCCTCAATGATTAACGTAGTAGCCGCTAACCGAGACTTGCCACACCGCCGTCCAGCTGCGATTACCTTAAACCGAGTCGGGTCTGTATAGACCTCTTGTTGCCAAGGTAAGAGAGAGAAGTTCAGATCAGACATCCGTAATATCCTCTACAAGCTGGGGAGGTGCTCCCAACCCAGTAATGTTGATCGTCACTGCTGACCTCTGAGACTTGTCTTTCTCAAACATGCTGACTGGCAGCGTCCTGTCCATGCACATCTTGAGCGCGGCCATCTGGCCTGGGTGCTCGTCATTGAGCGCGATCTGGATTACCTTTTCGGCCACATCCTTGCCGCCAGATCGGATCATCAACTCTTTTAATTCCTTGATGCGCTGGTGATCCGTCTTCGGCAACGTCGCTGGCGGGTTCTCCGCATACCGCTGTATCGTCATCTGGACTTCACTTTTTTTCTTGACCACTTTACCCTTTCGGAGTTTTTGCCATTCTAGCTTTTTCAGAGGGGGGGAGGGTACAACAATATTCACCGCCGACCCCGACCCCCTCCCCCCCATCAAAAAAGTCCAAAATCCTAGGGTTTTCCCGATCCGATGTTCTACAGTGTCCATTATGTTAAGTGAACATTGAGTTATCCACAGAAATAGTAATACCGATGGCCTAAGTTTGTGGATAACTTATTTGCCCTGTGTATAACTTGGATAAAACCCCTGTGGACAACCGCAAAAAAGGGGTGATTTTGAATCGGGGGGAAGCGCGTATGCGTAAGGCGCGGATGGTGCTTCCAAGGGGTACTAAGGCTAATTGGTAATGAGTTATCAGCATCAATTAATCTTTAAAACAAACACCAGTCTCAAGGACGCCAATGCCTCGCCAAGGGCTTGGATTAGGGCTACAAGGCTTCGTTATCCTGAGCCTGTGGTATCACCAGTGAAATGCACTCAAGGGGCGTAGACGGCCTTAGCCCAAGATTGTAGAAATGCCGGTAAGCCTCAAGCACTTCAAGGAAGCCAGCGGACATGTCACCACGGCCAGCGGTCAGCAGGATCGTTCTCTCCGCATCACCAAGCTGGCGCTGAAAGTACTTTACGTTTGGACTAGCCTTACCTGCCATCACCATCCCTCAAAAAAATCACCAGCCACCAAAACTCAAAAAAACCACCCCGAAATTTCCGCATCCCATTGCCCCTACCGCCCCTACCCTATAGGGTTTAGGGGCGGGGAGGGGCGATTTAATGGGATTTTGCCCCTAATCCCTAAAAACCCCTAGGGGCGCTCAGGGGCGTTAGGGGCGTTTCTTATCCTGACTTTTCTGCATCATCATGGCGCTCGATTGTGCCTCGTTGGTGAAAATCCAGCCATGTTCGACTGCCTCCAAAGCACCCGCATTGAGCATCTGGGCGATGATCCCATCTGGCCTTGAAGCCTCGGTTTTGTTCTTTGCGGTGCGCTCTGACATACCATCCTTGATCAGTAGGTCACGCAATGCTGACCGACTAACATAGGGTAAACCATCACGATCTTCTGCCCCTGATGACCACCAAGCACGCTCAATGGTACGCATGTTCTCATCATGTTTGGTGGGTTTTTTCTGGGGTTTGGCGTCATTATCTGCGATAGCAACGCATGTGGTGGCGGGGCTTCCAAACTTGCTGACGCCCATTTCCAGGACTTCTAGCTTGAAGTGGATAACCTGGCCTTTGCTGGGGAGTTCCCGCTGTTTTGTCACGGTGACTGAGCGCACACCTTCCCTTTCGGCCACCTCGATCTCGGTGTCGATGTGGGCGCGGATGCCTGACCAGCCCCTTGCGCCTTTGGCTGCGTCCTTGCCGTTGTGGTGAATGATCATCAGGGCAGCGCCTGTTGCGGTGGCTACTTGGTCAAACCTTGCCATAACTGGCCCCATGTCCTCGCCGCTGTTCTCGTTTGCCCCTGCGCTCATTCTGGCTAGGGTATCGCCAATAATTAGGCGCACTGGCTTACCTTTGATCTGCTCGATGGCCCTAACGAGCTCGATGACATCGTTGGCGTCTTGGTTGCCGGAGTGAAAATTCATGGGAACTGGCACCATGACTAGGTTCTCAAGGTTGCATTTGTGGTATTTCTTGATGGCTTGCATCCTTGAACGGATGCTGGCGGGGGCTTCGCTGGCTAAGTAAATGACAAGGCCGGAGTCGGTTTGTCTGCCGTAGCAGTCTGTGCCGGTGGCTATGGCAGTGGCGACTGACAGCGCCCAAAATGTCTTGCCTGAGTTACTGTCGCCGTAAACCACCACCGAGCTGCCAATGGTCATCAAGCCCTCAACCAGCTCATCTGGAGCTTCGTAGTCGTTGCCAAGCTGGTCACCGAACACCACTTTGAGCTTGCCAATGACATCTGAGCCGGTCTGTTGGGTGAGCAAAGCCGATAGGTTATGCCCTGCTTGGACATAATCATTGGCGTCCATGCCCTCGATGGGTGGCATCACTACCCTAGCCCCAAACTTGGCGCTAGCTTGATCTGCATATCGTTGGCCTACGCCGTGCTTGTCATGGTCTGCCACGATAACGATGTCCTGAGTTTCGCCATACATTTGACGCAAACTGGCGGTTACTGGAACTAAACTGCTTGCGCTGTAAGCAATAACGCATGGGCGGCTAGTAGTCTCATAAATAGTGGCAGCAGTAGCAAAACCTTCTGCGACATAAAGCGTGCCAGGCTCATCTAGTGAGCCTATCTGCCAGAATTTGCCGCCAGTCTGACCGCCAGCGTGGTACAGTTTGCCGCCTTCGTGGTCTATGTACTGGAGGCTAGACAATGAGCCGTCTGCATCGTACAGGGGGACTACCAAGCGGCCATCACCTGTAGCCCTAGCGCCATGAACGCCGATACCCTTTTTGGCTAGGTAGGGGTGATCTGCAAGCGCTGCCTGTGCGCCTGTCCATATCTTTTCAACTGTCTCACTGGCGACCTGATGCTGGCGCTCGATGGCGGCGTCCCGCAAGGCTTTGGCCTCAGCCAAGCGCATGGCATGTGACATTTCCTCAGTTTGGCTTAGTTTTCGGCCTATATCTGCACGCCAAGTTTGCTCCATACCCGCACGCCAGCACCCAAAGCGGCCAGCAGGGATGCCATCGCCAAAGACCAAGTACCAGCCAGGCTTGTCACCGTGGCCTGGCGATCCCTTAGTGCCGGAGCGAAAGCGATGAATCTTGCCGTCGAAATGGATTTGATCTGGTGGCTCAAGCCCCGCAGCACGCATGGCGTCTATGAGTTGCGCTTCAGGAGGAGCGACTAGCTTTTCTGGGGGTGGTGACCACGGGCCGCCGAGGATGTTTGAGAGGTCAGCCATGCGTCACCTTCCGACTCTCAAGATATGTTGACAGAGCTAGCATCACCTTATATGTAGGGTTGGCGTTGGGGTTGTCGCGTAAATGCCTGATGGTGTTGTAGTGAACGCCAGTGGCCTCGGCAACCTTGCCAGTCATTCGGTCTGAAAGCGCTTCTCGGATTTGCTCAAGTGTCATCATGGTTTTTTTCTTTCATCAAAATAATTTGTTTTAATGTTTGCATGTTACCTTAAATTGTGTGCTACAGTGCAAGCGCACCCAGAACAGATTTCCTGAAGTGGGTGAAAAACAAGGAGAGCCAAGATGGCTATCAATCTGAAGTCAACAGGTGGTTTAACCGCCAATGGAGTTAAGTTGTTGGTATACGGTCAAGCTGGTGCGGGTAAGACCACGCTAGTTAAAACGCTGCCCAACGTGATTGTGCTGAGTGCCGAGGGCGGCTTGCTGTCTATCCAAGACGCTGATCTGCCTTATATAGAGATTACCAGCATGGAGGACTTGCGCGAGGCGTTCACATGGTGCAAGGACAGCAAGGAGGCGTCAGGCTTTCAGTCTGTGGCGCTGGACTCAATCAGCGAGGTGGCCGAGGTGGTGCTGGCCTTTGAGATGAAGAAGTCCAAAGATGGCCGCGCAGCCTATGGTGAGATGAACACCACCATGCAAGAGTTGATCCGTGCGTTCCGTGATTTGCCAGGCAAGCATGTCTACATGAGTGCCAAGCTGGAGAAAAGCACGGATGAGATGGGCAAGATGCTCTACAACCCTGGCATGCCAGGCAAGAGCCTTACGCAAGGCTTGCCTTACTTCTTTGATGAGGTGCTGGCTTTGCGAGTAGAGCGTGATGCTGAGGGCGTAACGCAACGCGCTTTGATGTGCGACAGCGATGGCCTCTGGTTGGCAAAGGACAGGTCGGGCAAGTTGGAGGCTTGGGAAGCGCCTGATCTTGGGGCAATCATTGCCAAGATTGGGGGTAAGGCATGAGCGACCAAGCATTTCCTGTTAGCTACAACGGGCATGAAGGCATGACTTTGCGGGACTACTTTGCCATCAAGTCTTTTCAGATACGCCTTGCTAAACATTCTGATTGGACACTTACTGAATTGACAGAACAAGCGTATGCAGATGCAGAAGCTCTGTTGAATGCGAGGGAACTATGAGCGATCTTGAAACTCTAAGCGCAGACTGGTTGCGCTACAAGACCCTTGAGGAGCGCACGGTAGTCGAGCGCCGCAAGATCGAAGACCAGATTGTCAAAGCACTGCGCTTGCCTGAAGCGTTTGAGTCTACTGAGACGGCAGAGCCAGATGGCTATGTGGTCAAAATCTCTGGCCGCATTGACCGCAAGGTTGATTCGGAGAAGTTGCAGATGCTAGCCACCGAGTCGGGCTTGACCGAGCATCTGGCGACCCTGTTCCGCTGGAAACCAGAGCTAAACCTGACGCTCTGGAAATCAGCAGACGAATCCATCACCAAGCATTTGGCTGGTGCAATTACGGCCAAGCCTGGCCGCCCATCTTTCAAAATCACCATTAAGGAATAAACATCATGGCTTTTCTCACCGAGACTTTCGACGTTAACGAGTTGCCCGTTGGCAACGCTGGCAACTTTGAACCGCTGCCCGTGGGTTGGTACACATGCACCATCAGCCAAGCCGAGTTGAAGGACACTAAGGCTGGCAATGGACAGTACATCAAGCTGCGCTACGACATCACTGGCCCTAGCCATCAGGGTCGTGTGGTGTTTGGCAACCTCAATATCAAGAACGCCAACCCAAAGGCTGAGGAGATCGGACGCCAACAGTTGGGCGAGATCATGCGTGCTATTGGCTTGGCGAAGGTTGCTGACACTGACCAATTGATTGGTGGTCAGATCAGCATCAAGCTGGACATCAAGCAAGACGCGCAATATGGTGCAAGCAACGAGGTGCGGGGCTTTAAGTCAGTGTCCGGCAGCGTAGCGCCAACCGCTACAGCAGCACCGGCCCCAACTGCCAAGGCTGCACCACCTTGGGCGAAGAAGTAAGCAAAAAAAAGCCCCGACTGTTGAAGGTCGGGGCAAATATCAATCAAGGAGAGAACCAATGAAGATTCCCGAACCAGATAATAACATTGCGGCTTTAGTTGACAAGCACCACGAGTCAAAGTCCGAGAAGCCAAGGCCGCACCTTGGGGCTAGCACGCTAGGCCACGCCTGTGACCGCTGGCTATGGTTGTCGTTCCGGTGGGCGGTGCAGCCTGAGTTCCCAGGCCGGATTCTGCGCTTGTTCCGCAGGGGGCAAAACGAGGAGGCCACCATTATCAGTGACTTGCGTGCCATTGGGCTAGATGTACGCAAGGTGTCAGCACAACACCGAGTTGACTTTGGAAGCCATGTCTCCGGCAGCTTGGACGCCATCATTGACAAGGGCGTGCCAGAAGCACCGAAGGCCAAGCATGTGGCCGAGTTCAAGACGCACAGCAAGAAGTCGTTTGATGCACTGGTCAAGGACGGCGTGGAGAAGGCCAAGCCCGAGCACTTTACCCAGATGCAGGTCTATATGCAAGGCACAGGCATTGACCGTGCGCTGTATGTCGCCATCTGCAAGGACGATGACCGCATCCACACAGAGCGCGTTAAGTTTGACAAGGACGTTTCAGAAAAAGCAGTGCGCCGAGGTCACTACATTGCACTGGCCGAGCGTATGCCAGAGCCAATTAGTTCAGACCCAAGCTGGTATCAGTGCAAGTTCTGCGATGCGTACAAGTTCTGCCACGAAACCAAGACCACCAAGCATGTCAATTGCCGCACCTGTGCCAACGCCACGCCAATGCCTGATAGCACATGGCACTGCGCCAAGTGGAACGATGTGATCCCAGTGGACGCACAGCACAAGGGTTGCGAGAGCCATGTCCTGCACCCCGATCTAGTGCCGTGGCAACGCAAGGATGGGCCGGACGAGTTCACCGCTGTCTATGAGATCAATGGCGTGAACATGGCAAACGGTGACCCAGCGCAAGAGGGCGTCTGGGGTAGCACAGAACTGCTGGCTAATGCCGAGGCTTGTGCTGGTGGTGATCCTTTGATTGCTGAGATGCGTAAGACTTGGGATGCGAGGATAGTTGGCTGATGCTCCGTGAATACCAACAACGCACCATAGATCAGCTTTACGCATGGTTTGAGGAAGGTGGCAAGGGCAACCCTTGTCTGGTGCTGCCCACCGGATCAGGCAAGAGTCACATTGTGGCGGCGCTGTGCAAGGACGCCTTGCAGAACTGGCCTGAAACGAGAGTTTTGATGCTCACCCATGTCAAGGAATTGATTGAGCAGAACGCTGAGAAGATGCGCCAGCACTGGCCTGGCGCTCCGATGGGCATCTACAGCGCAAGCATTGGCCGCAAGGACTTGGGTGAGCCGATCACCTTTGCTGGCATCCAGTCGGTGCGTAGCAAAGCCAAGCAGTTAGGCCACACCGATCTGGTGATCATTGACGAGTGCCACTTGGTCAATCACAAGGACGAGGGCGGCTACCGCTCTCTGCTGGAGCAACTCAAGGCTATCAACCCTGCGCTGCGGGTGGTGGGCTTGACGGCCACGCCTTATCGGTTGGGGCATGGCCTGATCACTGACAAGCCAGCTCTGTTTGATGCGCTTATTAATCCGATCAGCATCGAGGAGTTGATTTACAAAGGCTATCTGTCAACGCTGCACTCTAAGGTCACCAAGGCCAAGCTGGATGTAACCGGTGTTCACAAGCGGGGCGGCGAGTTCATTGAGTCCGAGTTGCAAGCGGCAGTCGATACCGATGACAAGAATCAGGCAGTGGTGCAAGAGATCATTGCTCTGGCCGGTGACCGCAAGGCGTGGCTGGTCTTTTGCGCTGGCGTAAGGCACGCCCAGCACATTGCTGATGCGCTCAATCAGCAGGGCATTGTTGCGGAGTGCGTGACGGGTGAGACATCCAAGAAAGAGCGTGAGCGCATGATTGGCGACTTTAAGGCTGGCCGCTTGCGTGCGCTCACCAACGCCAATGTATTGACCACCGGCTTTGATTACCCCGACATTGATCTGATCGCCATGCTGCGCCCGACCATGAGCGCCAGCCTGTATGTCCAGATGGCGGGTCGAGGCATGCGGATCAAGAGCCACACCGATCATTGCTTGGTGCTTGACTTCGCTGGTGTGGTGGCTAGCCACGGGCCGATCACTGCTGTCCAGCCCCCAAAGAAGGGCGGTGATGGCAATGGCGAAGCACCAGTAAAGGTCTGCGAGAACTGCGACGAGCTTGTGCATATCTCCGTGATGGTCTGCCCAGCTTGCGACCATCCATTTCCAGTCAAAGAGATTAAGAAGCTGCAACTTCACGACGACGACATCATGGGGCTGGATGGCACTGACTTGGATGTGACCAGTTGGACATGGCGCAAGCACATCAGCAAGGCATCGGGCAAGGAAATGCTGGCGGTGACCTACTACGGCGGCTTGAGTGACCCAGCCATCACAGAGTACCTGGCCGTTACGCACGACGGGTACGCTGGGCAGATGGCTTTGCAAAAGCTCGTGGATATGGCTAGAAATGCTCAGATCGAGTCAGGTGGCCTTAACGTGAAGTCGTTGGAGGAGATGGTCACCAACATGAACAAAACGCAGCCACCAATTCATATCGAGTTCAAACGCGATGGCAAATTTTTTAGAGTAATGAGAAGGAAATGGGCATGAGACATCCTGAACCGGACTTAGTGACTGATTACAAGCGCTGGCTGGCCGCTGGGCCACCGAGGTGCTGCCACACCTGTGAGCATTACGGAGTTGACGGCCTGTGCGTAGAGTTCTTTATGCAGCCGCCAGCGGAGTTCGCTAGCACCGTGGGCGAGTGCGATAAGTGGGAATCAGAATGCCCAATTTAGAGCGCATCCCTACCGAGCATGAGGAGCAGCGCGAGTTCGTGCGCTGGTTTCGCCAAGGCTACAGGGGCGTGCGTATCTTCGCCATCCCCAACGGGGGGCAGCGGAGCATAGCAACAGCGGGGCGCTTGAAGGTCGAGGGCGTATCGCCCGGCGTGCCTGACCTGTTCATTCCAGACTGGCGCTTGTGGGTGGAGATGAAGCGAGTCAAGGGCGGCAGTCTCAGCGCTGAGCAGAAGGACTGGATTGCCTACCTTGAGGGCTGTGGCTACACCTGTTTCGTGGCAAAAGGGGCTGATCGGGCTAAAGAGATGGTATTAGGGTTTGTCCCTACAAAATAGTTGAAAAAAGACTTGTTGTTACCGGAAACGATGTTATAGTAGAGGCATCAACAACGAAACGGAGCAACAACATGAACATCGAACAGCAACTGAACGCAACTCAAAACCGCCGCATGGCTGCACAAGACCGCGCCTTGGCAACTCTTGAGAAGCGCGAAGCAGCAGCCGAAAAAATGATTGGTGAATTGAACGGCGGCAAGTTCTACATTTACCCAGTGGGCGGCAAGTACCAAGAGTCAACCAGCATCGACAAGCTGATTAACTTCCTCATCCGCAACAACTACGCATAACCAGACAGGGCTACGGCCCTGTTCTCTAAGGGTAAACACCTACGAAATAGTTGAAAAAAGACTTGCCGTTACCGGAAACTATGATATAATAGATACATCAACAACAGGAGAGCAACGAAATGAACAAGACAAAATTTTGCATCACAGTTACTGCCCAAGACGGCAAAGCAAAAATCATTGAGCTAACGCTTGAAGAGTACCTGGCCCTTGAGAGGGCCATGCAGTGGCCGGAGGACTTGGCTGAATGGGATCGGCTTAACACCCCGATCAATGGCTCTGAGCTTGGCATCCCACTGTAAGGAGAACACCATGAGAGCAATCATTAAAGCAGCATTAGCAATTGACGAATTGGCCTACGACCTTGAGAACATTTCTGCTGACGACAAAAAGCAGATTGAGGACTACACCGATGTCGAAATTGTGAAAGAAGCTGAATATGTTTTAAGTCTGTTTGTTGATCCAAATGAAACGCATTGGAACGCTGAAGATTTGCGCGGTGAGAACGGGCCAAAGCAAAAGGTTTGGGCAACGGGTCAAGTACGCAAGCTCAAGGCGCTCATCAAGAAATACAAAGCATGATCACCATGACCCCCACCCAACGAGTCCAGCTATTACGCCAACGCCGCAAGGCGCTTGGCCTAACCAGAGTTGAGTTTTATCTCAGCCTAGAACACGCCGCCAAAGTGCGTGGATATGTCAGCAAATTAACCAAGGAGAAAACGAAATGAAAAGCTACCTCACTCAACAAAACCTAGACCAAGCTCGCAGCTTGTTGATCAGCCTCTGTGGTGCTGTCCTTTTAGTCGGCACTGGCGTAATCTTTTTGTTGGCTACCTTTGATGTGCTGGTGAAATGATGTTTAAGTACATGTGGACAGAATTTCGGTCAACGCTCAAGATGCTGCCGCCAGTACAAACAGCCGCGCACGAATTGCTTCACGCAGAGCATGATTTGCTACGGGCAGAGGCTGGGGTGGAATACGCGCAAGCAATGGTTGTTTGCCAGAAACAGCGCATCAAGCGCCTGAAGGCGTACTTGGGCAAGACTGAGGAGGCAGCATGACTACAGAAACAGGTGGGCCAGCGTTTCCATGCCACCCCGGCATTGAAAATCCGCTCTATGACGGCATGACCCTGCGCGACTACTTCGCAGCGCAAGTTGCAGTTGGCACAATGTCTGATTATTGGAATGGCGACCGTATGAAAGCCCCGACCTTTAATGATATTGCCCAAGACGCCTACGCATTGGCAGACGCCATGCTGAAAGCGAGGCAAGCATGACAAGGATGTGCGACACGGGGTATCGTGAATGCCCCCGCCAGCCGACTTGCGGCATGGACTGCCACTTCACCACGGCAGAGTTGGAAACCCGCAAGGTCAAGGCGTATCCGGCAGTGCCTGATGACATTGAGCCAGTGCCGGAAACATGGCAAGTGATTGGC
>Ga0209358_10000855_pt1 | contig 25783 bp, 26 predicted proteins | sample LauGreFa1BDMLBSN_2_FD_187574 | JGI IMG/M metagenome (GOLD analysis project Ga0209358, IMG submission 187574) | Freshwater lake microbial communities from Lake Michigan, USA - Fa13.BD.MLB.SN (SPAdes) (version 2) | ecosystem: Environmental > Aquatic > Freshwater > Lake | place: Lake Michigan, USA...
AACCGCCGCGCGCAAAGGGAGTAGTGAGATCTCCGCCATCACCACCGAGTCGCGATGCAGACTCCTTCTTGATTCGTGCGATGTGTTCTTTCGTGTGAACCGTTTCAAGTTCCGTCTCGCTTGCTTTTCGAGCAGGTAATCGAACCAAATCGTCGATCAATCCCGACACCACAATCAATTCATGAATCCGCTTCTTCGTTTCGGGATTTTCATAATTCATGTATGGCTGTAGCCCTGCACCTGGATCTGATGGCATATCGCCGACAAAGGTCCCCGTATCGTGCCAGCCAAAAATCTCGTGATAGACATACCCCGTACGCATAACGCGAAGCCTAAAGGCTTATCTCAGAATTGACTATTACTCTTGCCATCATGCGTGCAAGAGTTCTAACGGTTATTCTCATAACTCTTCTGGCTCTCTCTCAAGTCCCTGCGCAGGCACTTCACTCACTCGACAAATATGTGAATTCAAAAAATCTTGCATCGCCCGGACTTCTTATTGTCGATCCATTGGATGGAAAAGTAATTGCGCAGAACGCACCTCAATCTTTACGAGTTCCTGCATCTGTACTTAAGCTAATTTCAGCCTCAGCAGCGCTGCATTTCGTAGGTCCAGATAAAACCTACACAACAGGGATTTATGCAACAGATGAGAGCAACACTTATGTCATTAAAGGCAGCCTTGATCCATGGTTGACCAGCAATCTCACCCAATCCAAAAAGAATGGCCAAAAATTTCTTCCATCTTTAGTCAGCAAAGCCAACACAGAAAACAAGGAAAAAATCACAATCTATTACTCAGGGCTCTACGAGAAAGACATTGAGAATCTAAGAATTAATCTCAAGGCTAAGAAGATCAAGGGCATATTTCAGAGAGTCGAACCGCTTCGAGCCAGCGAATTAGCAAGAAGCGAAGTGGCATCTCTGACATCACTTCCAGTAAGTGAAATGGTGAAGTACGTAATTCTCTGGAGTGATAACACTTTAGCTGATCGATTAGGAAAAGCTGCAGCCCGAAAGTTGGGATATGAAACAAACAGCAAAGGACTCACGCAAACATTCAAGCAAGCAATGGACGAATTAGGCGTGGATGCAACTGGGCTGAAAGTGTTTGATGGAAGTGGCTTATCGAAATCAAATCGAGTCTCAGCTTCTACAGTCGTAAGTTTGTTAATGAAGATTAGAAACAATTTAACATTCGCATCAATTTATGACGGACTACCTGTTGGGGGTCTAACTGGAACATTGCAGAAGAGATTTCTTGAGACTGCGCCTCATGCGATTGGACATGTTCATGCGAAGACTGGTTGGGTAAATCGCAGCGTCACAATGGCGGGCTATGTTGAGCAAGGCGAAACAGAATATGCCTTTGCAATTCTGGCTGATGGAATTACGCCCACGTTTTCTTCAAGAAATCGAGCACGAGCTGCAATGGACCGTTTATTGGGTGTTATTGTGAATGGGAATCACTAAAAACTTTAATAGCACCGCCATAACATGCAACCCAGACGCGCTTATTCAAGGGCTCGTAAGTAATACCGATTGGTTCATCACAAGTTTTAATCTTCTGTAAAACCTTAAAATCACTTACTCGCACTTTTGAAATAGTGTCGCTGGTGTAGTTCACAACGTAGAGTGCAGTTCCATCACTGGAGATATCAAGACTGCGTGAAGCAGAACCTGTTTTGACTGTTTTCACAACTTTGTTTGCAGCAAGATCAAAAGCTACTACTCTTCCTGAACTATTCAAGGTGGCATAGAGCATTGAGTTATCGGGGGAGAGCACAACAGCACGCGGGTTGGATCCGATGTTAAGCAAATCCTTTCCCCATGTAGTGAGATTAATTCGGTGTATTACTGCTCCACCCATTTGAGCGACATACGCAAATTGTGAGTCACTAGAGACCGTGATTCCCCGAGGATATCCGCCAATTTTGATGGTTTTGATGACTTTCTGTTTCTCAACTGAAATGACTGATAGATCATAGGAACACCAGTTACTTACGAGAACATACTTATTGTCAGGAGTCACATCAACAACCTTAGGTACAACTCCTACGCGATAAGCGGCATCAATCTTCCACGAACTGGTATCAATGCGATAAAGAAATGAACGATCGTATTTGTCGGCTGGCTTACAAACGTCAGTCCCCTCGCGGTTAAATCCTTTTCCGTACATCGCATAATTTGTTACGTAGAGATGCGAACCATCAGGCGAGAAGGCGCCTTCTACTGGAGCGCCTCGATGCAACCCTGAGAAACCACCAAATCCCAAATCGCTGAGATTAACTTGATCAGATATTGTTGAAATCAAATTTAGATTTGCGGCATCGTAGATTGTTACCGAGTGGCGATACATCATGTTGTGTGCCGAAACAAAGCCTGTATTTGAGGCGCGAACAGACTTGGGAGCGATATTTCCAGTAATTGTCTTCTCAAGTTTTAGCAATGTGCCATCAGATAGAACATTGGCTTGTGTTGGAAGGTTGATGTTTAAAACTAAGGCGAAAACTATGGCCAACCTCACCGAACTACGCATATGCGCAATCTACAGGGTAATCTCGCTACATGATTTCTCCATACATCGCGCTTATGAAGTTGCGTGTGGTGGAGTTATTGCTGGTCACAACACTTCCCGCACTTTTCTTGGCCGCGGAAGGAATCCCGCCACTTGGTATAACTCTGGCAACACTTCTTGGCGGAACACTAGCTGCAGGTGCAGCAAATGCTTTTAACATGATAATTGAGAGCGATATAGACCAACTTATGGGTCGAACCTCAAAGCGTCCCATCGTCAACAATCAAGTGACAGAAAATCAGGCCCTCATTTTTGCATCTGTAATGACGATAATTTCTCTTGCGATATTCTGGTTCTTCACTAATCCGCTTGCAACTGGATTGACTGTAAGTGCTATTGCTTTCTACGTTTTTGGTTACACCGTAGGTCTTAAGCGCAGAACATCTCAAAATATTGTCTGGGGAGGAATTGCCGGCTGCCTACCAGTACTCATTGGCTGGTCAGCAGTAACCAACACACTTTCATGGACGGCTTTCTGGTTCTTTATGGTTATTTTCTTCTGGACTCCACCACACTTTTGGGCGCTCGCAATCAAATATAAAGATGATTACGAAGCAGCGGGGATTCCGATGTTGCCAGTAGTTGCCCCAATGAAGAAAGTTAGCCAACAGATGTGGTTCCACACCATAGCCATGGTGGCGGTCTCATTCCTCACTTTTTACACAGCAAACCTTCCGATTTGGCTCTATGCGATTAACGCACTACTAGCACTTGTTTTCATCTATCAGTTGGCTGGACTCAAAAAAGAACAAATTGAAAAGAGCGCAGCAAGAATTTTTAATGGATCAATAACTTACTTAAGTTTGTACTCCATGGCTCTAGTCATTGGAGCCCTCATTAAGTAACTCAGTGCGAGTTAGATCTTTACGACCATCTATGCCCAGTTTCTGATAGATGGCCATCGTTTCCTGCCGTATCAAAGACTCCGAATATCCCATCTTGTGCGCAATAGCAATATTGGTCATACCGGACTTGATTAAATCTAAAATGAGTGATTGTCTCTCGGTAAGTTGTCGACCAATCAAATTCTCTTTGGCTTGTGAACCTCCGCGGCGCCTAGAATTCTGACTTACATCTAATTGATGAATGTATAAGCTGAACAAAGACTTCAACATTGAATAGTAGTTTCGGAACTGTTCCTTATCAGGAGTTTGAACTTGCGTGGAGAGTGTTGCTGCAAAATTTGGAAGCAGAGGCATAAAAATAGTTGATTTCCATTCCTCATCTCCCTCACTTACCTGCAGGCCAGCAAAATCCTTGCGATACTGAGCATCTCGACTCTTGATTATGACACTCTCGCTCTTAATTGCCTCGTTTAGAAGAGGGTTTGTCAAAAGACTAAATTCCGAATTACGGGCCAGAAAACTTTCGTCGAATCCAAAACTACTTACGTGACTTAGCTTGAAATCGCCATCTAGCCGAGCAACATAAAAGCGTGAAGGCTCTCCTGAGCTGCAGGCGTTGAGAGCTACATATTGAACAGCCGCCCCCAGGTCCTTTTCGAGCGCTAAGTAATTAGCAATGTTGCTTAAACGCATCAAATCCATGTAGCCCTCCTTTCAGTAGCATTTTTAAGGAATGTACACATGAAACCTTCACAAAATCTCATTTTGAGATGCCCGAATCAGTCAAAGTTAAAGTCTGCTGTATCTTTAACAGACTCGACTGAAAAAAAGATGGAGAAAAGTGGCCAAAGTCAACGAGAAAAAACCGAATGCTCTTCTTATTGAAGATAATGCGGAAGATCGAATCAATATCAAGTTGCAGCTTGAAGTTATGGGGTTCTCTGTTTTCGATGTTTCTTCATCGACGGAAGCGAGAGAGATTTTTCCTATCCGTGATTACAGCCTGGCCTTGATTCATCTCGGACACGCTCCTCTTGAGAGTTTAGAAATTTGCCGACAGATTCGGGCATTATCGACAGTTCCGATTCTTATGATCACAAAAAGAGAAGAAGTTGTTGATGAAGAATTAGCTCTTAATGCAGGCGCAGATGATTACATCACCAAACCTATTGAGCAGAGGATTTTGACTTCGCGAGTAACACAGCAATTGAAGCGTGGTGAAAGTCAGAGGGCACCTCGCCAAACTATTTTGACGTGGGAGAATCTTTCGTTAGATCTCGCAGAACACCTTTTCAAAATTGGCGATAAGGAAATTCTCCTTACAAATTCTGAATATCGCTTCTTGCAATTATTGATGGAAAACCCAGAGAGAGTTTTCTCTAAAGAACAAGTGTTGCAAGCGGTCTCATCTCTTCGAGAATCGGCGGCAGGATCGGTTGAAACTTATGCTGGCCAACTACGTGCCAAAATTAAACGCAACGGCGGACCAGACGTCATTGATGTCGTGCGAAGTGTTGGATTTAGGTTAGCAAGTAATGATGTAAGCGAGAGAGTGAGTTAGAACGCGCTTCACTTGAACCTCTTTGAAGATTGAGAAGTTTGCGAGTAGCACGCGAGTGAAGAATCGATAGCGCCCTTCAAGGTTATGCCTGGTCTGCCCGATAAGGCGAGCAGCCATAACTAGAAGAGAGCATTCATGATTAAAAGTACTTCCGCAAAGCGCTCTTGGCGTCCATTCGCAGGGGCAGCAATCATCATCTCCGTTGCCGCCATCGCCGGGCAAAGCGTTCTCGCATCACTCAATGCAACAGCGTTTAATACAACAGCACAAAATATAAACGCAGGAACATTGAAATTAGATTTAGCAAATTCAGGAAATGGTTTTGGTGCAAGCATTTCAAACATAGTTCCAGGCGATGTAGTTAATCGATATGTGACGCTCACAAACTCTGGAACTCTCAATGGAATTGGCCTCACTTTAAAAACGTCTCAGACGGGAACAGCGTCTTTAATTACTGATGGCACAGGCAGCGTTACAACAAAGGCTTTAAAGTTAACTGTTACAAGCTGTAGCGTCGCTTGGAATACAAGTACAGGCGCATGCACAGGTACAACAGCAACGGAGCTCAATTCGACAGTCATTGGATCATTGACGTCGGCGACACCTTTGACAAATGGCACAATGTCATCAAGTGCAGTGAAGTATCTTCAAATGAAAATTGAACTTCCTGATCAAAATGAAACAACCATCAACGGTGCACTTCCATCCAACACCGTACAAGGTGGAGCAGTCGATGTGACCTACACATTTGATCTTGCTCAACGCGTAGCAACCATCACTAATAGCTAAAAGTAACCCGTAGGGGGAGAGCTCATCGCTCCCTCTCACTCATCCAGGGAGTAAATAGTGAAAAAGACTTTCGTGCTCATCATTACTTTTCTAGTCTTGGGATCGGCTCTTCCCGCCAATGCGGGGAATCGATCTCAGGCAACAAAGACGGTGACAGCATCGGCGGCAAATTGGTTGATAACTTCAAACCTAACTCTGAGTAGTAATTCATATCAGATGACAAGAAATCTCTTTCAGGCCAACGGAAATGAACCTGAATCCCTATTTTTCACTCTCACCAATAGCGGAAGCCTGCCCGTAAATGGATTTTCTTTGCGTGTAAGGCAATCTGCTTCTCCAGTCGCTTTAACTTTACAAGGATGCGCTTCCCCTTGGACATTAGGTGTCGGAGCTAACAAAGGAAAAGATAGTTGCTCTAACACCTCCTTAACATTTTCGACAGTTGTTGCTACTGGGACAGATTCAACTTTCTTGATAAATCTCTCTCCCGCCTTCTCTTCAAATACAACTCTATTCATGCGAGCGAGTGTGCCAAAAAATACTAATAAGGATTATCAGCTAGATATTGCTGTTGCAAGAAGTAATGTGCGACTGGGCGCAGTGAGTAACTCATGAGAGCTTTCAAGGTCATGTCGGACGTTGTTATCGCAGTCCTAGCGCTAGTGTTTGTAACTGCTGCAGTGTTCTCTTTTCATTTTCAAACCTCATTTCTAACAATCACGTCGAGAAGTATGGAACCTACAATTAAGGCTGGAGATATGGTTGTTACCAAACAAATCTCCACTAAAGAGATAAAAGTCAGAGATGTAATAGTGCTGCCATTGCCTGATGTTGAGGGGCTGCGATTTTCACATCGAGTTGTCAGTGTAAGGAATCAAGCAGACGATGTTGTTGTAAAAACCAAGGGAGATGGAAACCCGAATCCGGATTCGTGGGAGTTGCTCATCGAAGGAGAGGAAGTCCCGAAAGTGATGGCAGTGATTCCAACCGCACCGATTCTCAATGGGCCCATAGAGAGGAAATGGATCTACTACGGACTACTTTATGGAGGTGCAATTCTCGGTCTCTATGGTTCCTGGCGTTTACTAAAGAGGTAAATCACAGTTTTGGGTGGGGCTAATTTCCGACACTGCACCTCATTTCAAGGAGATTTACAGGAAGCCCCTTTATCCTTTTCATTAGTAACTGACCCCCAATTCCCCAGGGAGCCATGAATTGAGATCTAAGCGAGTTCGCCTTCTAGCGCTCAGCCTTTCCTCTTTATTAGTGCTCTCGATAACTCCTGCGCTCGCAAATCCTCCTAAGGCGCCCACCATCGCCCAGATCGAAGCAGCAAAGAAGGCAGAAGCAGAGAAGAAAAAAGCGGCTAATGCTGCTGCCGCCAAATTAAATAAAGCTAACCTCACTCTTCGTCAGTTGACCGCAGTCGCAAATGCAGCGCGAGCAAAATATGAAGCGGCCAAGCGAGAACTTGCTCTTGCGGTAAAAGAAGCAAACGCTGCAACGGCTGCATATAACGTCGCTGTCTCTGAAGTAAAGGCAGCTCATGATGCAATTGGTCGTCTTGCTCTCAATGCTTACATCATGGGCGGCGGTTTCACAGATTTTGATTCGATCCTCCACTCTGATGGCCCTCAAGACTTAATGGACCGTCTATCGACTCTTGATACCTTGGGAGATAAGAACACCCAAGCTCTCTTTAGATTTAAGGCCGCAGAAGTAGTTGCAAAGGAAGCAAAAAAAGTTGCAGACGCTGCAAAAGCTGCACAAGAAGTTGCGACAAAGAAAGTAGAAGCAACAAAAATTGAAGCCGATGCGGCCCGTAATGCGCAACAAAAAGAAGTAGATAAGTTACAGAAGATTCAAGATCAAGTCTTGAGAGAACTAAATGCGGCACGTTCGAAACGAGTAACTCTTGAGCAGCAACGCCAGCTTGCGTTATTGGAAGAAGCAAATGCAAGCATCGCAAATAACACTGCAATTTATACAAGAGTTTGGCCAGATATTGGTTTCAAAGGTCGCTCAACTTCACGTTCAACTCCCGAAATGCGCGCTAAAGCTGTGGAGTTTGCCAAGAAACAAGTATTGGCACGCAAGCCTTATATCTGGGGCGATGAGGGTCCGAACGCATTTGATTGTTCTGGCTTGGTTTATGCGGCATATCGCTCTGCTGGATTGGGCTGGCCAAACTGGGATCGCCTCAACTCTTCGTTGTATTTCAGCTACACGAAACATGTGCCCATTAGCCAACTTCAACCTGGCGACTTACTCTTCTATTCATATAAGGGGACTGTGAATTCAATCCATCACATCACAATTTATGCTGGAAACGGGATGATGTGGGAAGCGAACTCCAAAGGTAAAGGACTGCTCTTTTCGAATATCTACAGCATCAAAGGCTTGATGCCGTATGGAGGTCGAGTCTAGAAGTACATAGGCTTAGCCTTATGGCTGAAGCATCTCCGCTCTACCAAATTCGCCTCGCTGTTCGTCGCGAGTTAGAAGATATCGCTGCAGGAGAAACAGTAATCGTTGCAGCATCTGGTGGCGCAGATTCATCTGCTTTAGCTGCCGCCTTGCTCCCTGAGTGTGAAACTAAAGCCATCAAAGTTGTGGCGCTGATTGTTGATCATGCACTCCAGAAGAATTCTTCTGATGTTGCACATGAGGCAAAAAAAGAATTAGCCCGAATCGGATTTGAGAATATAGAAATTAGAAGAATTCATGTCGAGGTTACTGACGGCCTTGAGGCATCTGCGCGTCGCGCACGATATGCGGCGCTCAATGATGTTGCGACGATGCATAATGCTGTCGCAATTTTTTTAGGGCATACAAAAGATGATCAAGCGGAAACAGTACTTCTTGGTCTAGCGCGTGGTTCAGGAACTCGTTCTCTTTCTGGAATGGCACAGCGCATCGATCATTATCGCCGGCCATTACTTTCGATTACTAGAGCTCAAACCGAAGCTGCCTGTGAAGAGGTGGGAATAAAGTTCTGGCGCGATCCGCATAATCAATCAATGGAGTACACCCGAGTTCGAGTCCGCGAAAATGTTTTACCTTTAATGGAAAGAGAGATTGGGCCTGGCGTTGCTGATGCCTTAACTCGCTCAGCAAAGCTGTTGCGCGATGATGCCGATGCACTGGACCAATGGGCTGATGAAATTTTTGATGATCTCGACCCCATCTCTTTGGATATCGCCACTCTCGAAACCCTTCCACGCGCAATCCGCACCAGGATTTTCCGAAAAGCCATCTATCTCGCCGGCGCCCCATCGGGCTCACTAACGGCTGACCATATTGAGCCTGTTGAGTCTCTCGTCACAGGATGGAAGGGACAAGGCCCGGTATCGCTCCCTGGCGGTGTGACCGTAGCGCGGATTTCAGGCAGACTTTCGCTCTCTTAAAGCCCGTCAAAGTTCACCTGAAAGGAAATGTGTGGATCTCGCATCAGTTCAGAACGAAATAGAACGCGTCATCGTTACTGAAGAGCAGCTACAGAAGCGCCTCAAAGAAATCGCGCAGCAAATCGAAGCTGATTACAAGGATGAAGATTTACTTCTCATTGGTGTTCTCAAAGGCGCTGTCATGGCCATGGCAGATTTGTCGCGGTACATCAATCGCCATCTTGATATGGATTGGATGGCAGTTTCCTCTTATGGATCAGGAACTAAATCTTCGGGCGTGGTTCGAATCTTAAAGGATCTCGATAAAGACATTACCGGTCGAAATGTTTTGATTGTTGAAGATATTGTCGATACCGGACTTACTTTGGATTGGCTTAGCGGAAACTTGAAATCGCGTGGGGCGAAGTCAGTAGAAATTATGACAGTTCTCCGCAAACCTGATTCAGCCCAAGTAAATGTAGATGTGAAGTATGTAGGCTTTGATATTCCAAAAGATTTCGTCATTGGATATGGGTTAGATTTCAATGAAAAGTATCGCAATCTCCCCTTTATCGGTGTGCTTGCAAAGCACATGTATGAGTAGCCATGGCCGATAAGAAAATTAAGAAACCTCGAATTCCCCAACAACTGGGTAATCAACAAAAAGGGAAGAGCCCACAACGCCAACGTTTGACTCGGCGACCTATTTTCTGGATTTTTGTGGCAATCATTACTGTCACAATCGTGGGGCAAATTTCCTCAGGAAGTAATCAATTCACCAAGATTGATACCTCTCAGGCCATGGCTGCGATTACTCGAGGCGAGGTCGATTCAGCAAAGATCGTAGATCGCGATCAAGTTATTCAATTAGTCTTGAAACCAGGCCAGGCCATCAATGGCTCGACCAAGGTTGAGGCCTCATATGTCACGGGCCAAGAGCCGATTCTGATTGATTTACTTACTGCAAATCAGCCTCCAAAAGAATGGGATGTAACCGTCCCGAAGACCAATATTTTCGTCTCAATTCTCTTCACGCTCGGCCCGATTATTCTTTTGGCTTTCCTCCTATTCTTTTTAATGGGACAAGCCCAAGGTGGCTCACGGGTATTTTCATTTGGTCGTTCACGCGCAAAACTTCACAACAATGAGGTCCCACAAGTTACATTTGCCGATGTCGCAGGTGCTGATGAAGCAATAGAAGAGTTCAAAGAGATTAAAGACTTCTTAGCGGCCCCGAAGAAGTATCAGGAGATCGGCGCAAAAATTCCTAAGGGTATTTTGCTTTTTGGCCCTCCAGGAACGGGCAAGACTCTCTTGGCGCGCGCCGTTGCGGGTGAGGCAAAAGTGCCTTTTTATTCAATCTCTGGCTCTGATTTCGTAGAAATGTTTGTTGGTGTTGGAGCGGCGCGAGTTCGTGATCTCTTTAATCAAGCAAAAGCCAATTCACCTTCAATTATCTTTGTTGATGAAATAGATGCGGTTGGCCGTCATCGTGGTGCTGGCATGGGTGGTGGACATGACGAGCGCGAGCAGACCCTTAATCAGTTACTTGTTGAGATGGATGGATTTGAACCACATGACCAAGTGATCCTGATTGCTGCCACAAATCGCCCCGACATTCTCGACCCGGCACTTTTGCGTCCCGGACGCTTTGATCGCCAGATTGGAATTGATCGCCCCGACGTCAAAGGTCGCGAAGCGATTATGAAAGTTCATGCTAAAAATAAGCCGCTGGAAAAAGATATTGATCTCCTTGCGGTTGCGCGTCGTACTCCCGGATTCACCGGCGCAGACCTCGCAAATGTCCTTAACGAAGCAGCGCTCCTTACTGCGCGTGAGAATCGAAAGATTATTTCTCGCGACGATGTTGACGAGGCGATTGACCGCGTAATGGCTGGACCACAGCGTAAATCAAGGCTTATGAGCGAGGAAGAACGGCGCGTAACCGCGTATCACGAAGGTGGACATGCACTCGTGGCGCATGCGCTTCCTCATACCGATCCTGTTCACAAAATCACCATCATGCCGCGCGGCCATGCGCTCGGGTACACCATGGTGCTCCCAGATGAAGATAAGTACTCAACAACTCGTAATCAGATGCTCGACCAACTTGCCTACACCATGGGTGGCCGTGCTGCCGAAGAACTTGTCTTTCATGATCCAACAACAGGTGCATCAAACGATATTGAAAAAGCTACGACTCTTGCTCGTGCCATGGTGACTCAGTATGGAATGACCGAAAAACTTGGAGCTATCAAGCTCGGTACTAGTGACTCTGCTCCATTCCTTGGTCGCGATTATGGACATCAACGAGATTATTCAGAAGATATTGCATCTGCAGTTGATCAAGAAATTAGAGCTCTAATCGAAGGCGCCCATCACGAAGCATATGAAATCTTGGTAGAAAATCGTTCGATTCTTGATGCGCTCGTTGAAGAATTGATGGAGAAAGAAACGCTCCACAAAGAAGAGATTGAAGTTATTTTCAAACATGTAGCAATGCGACCAAAGCGTCCAGCATGGACAGGTTCTTCGAACCGCATTCCATCCCGGGTCCCACCGGTAGCTATCAAACCACGTATCAATGGAGTGACTGAAGAGAAGCCGAAGCGAAAGAAAAAGGCTTCTGCAAAAGATGAATAAGAACTTCGATCCTGAGCGCGCGGAGCGAGCAATCACAGAGTTACTTCATGCAATTGGCGAAGATCCAACTCGTGAAGGGCTACGCGACACACCAAAGAGAGTTGCGCGTGCGTTACAAGAAAACTTCCAAGGTCTCTATCAAGATCCTAAAGATGTACTAACAACTACCTTTGATATCGGCCACGATGAACTGGTAATCGTAAAAGACATTGAGGTGTACTCACATTGCGAGCACCATTTAACGCCTTTTCATGGGGTCGCCCATATCGGCTATATCCCGGGACCATCTGGAAAAGTAACTGGGCTTTCTAAATTAGCGCGCTTAGTTGATTTGTATGCACGACGCCCACAAGTTCAAGAACGCCTCACAACGCAAATCGCAGATGCGATGGTTGAGATTTTGCAACCTGGTGGTGTCATAGTGATTATCGATTGTCAGCACTTATGCATGTCGATGCGAGGTGTTCGTAAATCGGAAGCTCGCACTGTCACAAGCGCAGTTCGTGGCATGCTTCGAGATCCTGCTACCCGCGCAGAAGCAATGTCTCTTATCACCACAAAATAATGTCTACCTTAGTAATGGGAATTCTCAATGTAACCCCAGATTCGTTTGCCGACGGTGGCCGATATTCCACAACTGAATTAGCGCTCAAGCGTGCTGAAGAGATGATGAGTGAGGGCGTAGATATCATCGATGTTGGTGGCGAATCAACAAAACCAGGTGCAGAGCGTGTTACACAAGCAGATGAAGTTGCTCGCGTAATCCCAGTTATCAAAGAACTTGCAAAAAAAGATACTCCAATCTCGATCGACACGACCCGGGCATCTGTGGCTGAGCAGGCAATTAAGTTAGGTGCAAGCTTTGTCAATGATGTGAGCGGCGGTCTAGCTGATACCGATATGTACGCTTTGATTGCGAAGTATCCCAAAGTTCAGTACATCATCATGCACTGGCGCACTCACTCTAAAACCATGCAAGATCACGCAATCTATAAAGATGTAGTTAAAGAAGTGAAAGAGGAATTGGAGGCGCGAATCGAAGCCGCGATTGAAGCAGGGATTAATCCAGAACAGATCATCATCGATCCAGGTTTAGGATTCTCCAAACTTCCAGAACATAACTGGGAACTACTAAGAAATCTTGACCGCATTGCGCTGCTGGGCTACCCCATCTTGGTCGGAGCCTCCCGGAAGCGTTTTTTAGGGGAGTTAACCGGCTCCACAAACCCTGACGATCGTGAAGCCGCCTCTATTGCTGTCACCGCGATGGTTGCGAAACAAAATGTGTGGGGCGTGCGTACCCACTCAGTAAAACCACATCGTGATGCAATCGCGACAGTTCATTCTTTCGCAAAGAGTAAAGTTAAAGCATGAGTGACAAGATGAGAATCGATGGAATTGAGGCTATGGGCTATCACGGCCTCTATGACTCTGAGCGAGAAAACGGTCAGCCTTTTATTGTGGATGTCGAGTTGAAATTGGACTTATCGAAAGCCGGGAATTCTGATGATTTAAATGACAGCATTGACTATAACGATGTTGCCACGCTCATCCATAATGAAATCGTTGGACCTCCAGTAACACTCATTGAAGCGCTTGCAGAAAATATCTCAAAGAAAATTCTTATGGCATATCCCACGGTAGAAAAGACAAAGATTACGGTTCATAAACCCCGAGCTCCAATCTCTGTTCCTTTTGGCGATGTCTCAATCACCATCAAGAGAGAACGTTAAACTCGAAGAATGAAAGTTGTCATCGCTCTAGGTGCCAACTTGGGTAACCCCCGAAAACAAATCTCACTTGCAATTGATGCAATCCGTGACATCGTGAATGTAGAGAAAGTATCTTCGCTCTACGAAACGGCCCCATTCAAAGTATCTGATGAACAACCTAATTACATCAATGCCGTACTGCTTGGTGATACTGAGTTGCAACCTAAAGAGCTCATCAAAGAGTTACTTTCTATCGAATCGAAACTTGGTCGCCAACGTTCTATTCCTAAAGCTGCGCGCACCATTGACATCGACATCATCGATTATGAAGGTTTCTTTCTGGAGAGTGAAGAATTAACGCTGCCACATCCCCGCGCCCATGAAAGAAAGTTTGTCCTCGAGCCATGGGCCGAGATAGATCCCGACGCAGAACTCTTGGGATACGGCCCAATAAAGGAGCTTTTGGCCGCGCTGGAATAGCGCAGTAGACTTCATGCCGCCTGGTACCACTAACGGACTGGAGCTGTATAAGTGAAAGAAATGAAAGTCCTCACGGACCTCAATCGCCCATGCGCGTTTGTTCCCACCATGGGAGCGCTTCATGCTGGCCATCAATCACTTATTGCCAAAGCCCGTGAGCTCTGCGACGAAGTTGTCGTTTCAGTCTTTGTTAACCCGCTTCAATTTGAAGATAAAGATGATCTAGCGAAATATCCGCGCACTCCAGAACGTGATGCCGAGTTAGCTGCCGAAGCAGGCGCCACAATTCTCTGGACTCCCGATTATGAAGCTATATATCCCAATGAAATTACCAAGCTCTCTGCAGGAGCGCTAGGTGCAAAGTTTGAAGGAGTACATCGCCCAGGGCATTTCGATGGCGTACTCACTGTCGTCAATCGCCTCTTCGAGTTAGTGCAACCTCGCTATGCAATCTTTGGTGAGAAAGATTTCCAACAACTATTTCTTATCACCCAGATGGCTAGAAATCTACATCCTGATATTGAGATTGTTCCGGCGCCTACCATCCGCGAAATCACAGGTCTTGCTATGTCATCACGAAATGTGCGACTAAGTGAGAATGCAAGAACAGCTGCTGAGATTATTTCCCAGGTTCTCCGTGAATCGGCACAAAAGCCAGATACTGCAACAGCTCTTCTTGCGCTTAAAGAAATCTCTCGCGAGCCACTCTTCACTCTTGATTACTTAGAAATAATTGATGAAGAGACTTTCGAGGTAGCAAGTGAAGAAACCGAGAAGAGACGAGCCATCATTGCGGGCTGGATTGATGGCGTTCGCTTGATTGACAATATGGCGATGAAGAGCGCATTGGTGCGAGCATGAGATTAAAGGCTCCACTTCCAGGATGGACTGCGAAAGCAGATGTTGTTGTGATTGGTTCTGGCGTTGCTGGACTTACAACCGCCTTACAAATCCGCGCCCATGATTTATCGGTTCTGCTTGTCACAAAGTCATTTATTGACGCTGGTTCTACCAAGTGGGCCCAAGGTGGAATCGCCGCCGCTCTTGGTCCGGGAGATTCTCCAGACCAACATGAAAAAGATACTTTGGTAGCTGGCGCAGGATTATGTGATCTTCCAGCAGTAAAAGTTTTAGTGAGTGAAGGACCAGAAGCGGTTCGCAAACTCATTGCGCGCGGTGCGGTCTTTGATAAATCAGAGACCGGTGAGATTGCGCTTACTCGCGAAGGCGGACATCTACGCAATCGCATTCTTCATGCCGGTGGCGATGCCACAGGAGCTGAAGTCTCACGCGCACTTCTTGCTGCAGTTTCTAATGATCCTGGTATCGAAGTTATTGAACATGCGCTGGTCTTAGATGCGCTAAAAACAAAAAATGGACGAGTATGTGGCGTAACACTTCACGTGATTGGCGAAGGAAGTCGTGACGGAGTTGGACAGGTTCTAGCCCGCGCCGTTGTATTAGCAACAGGTGGTCTTGGTCAGGTTTATTCACAAACTACCAATCCATCTGTTTCTACCGGCGATGGCGTAGCACTTGCACTTCGTGCCGGAGCAGATGTTGCTGATGTGGAGTTCATTCAATTCCATCCCACCGTTCTTTACATGGGTGAAGGCTCGCGCGGTCAACAACCACTTATTTCGGAAGCGGTTCGTGGCGAGGGCGCATTTCTTGTCAATGATCGTGGCGAAAGATTTATGCGCGGAGTTCATCCACTTGCTGATCTTGCGCCCCGAGATATTGTCGCAAAAGAGATCTCTCGTCAGATGCAATTAACGGGATCACTCCATGTCTGGCTCGATGCCCGTGATATTAAAGATTTTGCTGATCGTTTCCCGACGATTTATGCATCATGTAAAGAGATTGGAATTGATCCCACCCACGATTTGATTCCTGTAGCACCAGCATCGCACTATGCATCAGGTGGAGTACGCACTGATTTAAATGGCCATTCCTCAGTTCCAGGGCTCTATGCCGTAGGCGAAACAGCGTGTACCGGCGCCCATGGCGCTAATCGTTTGGCTTCTAATTCATTACTTGAAGGTCTGGTCTTTGGTGCGCGGATTGCGGAAGATATTGCCGCAAATCTCTCTGACTTTGAAACACCAGCGCCACAAGATGCCTTTGATTTCCTTCTCTCACCATCTATTCGCGGTGAATTACAACGCGCTATGTCTAAGGGTGCATCCGTTGTGCGCTCTGAAAAAACTTTGAAGGAAACTCTTGCAGTTCTAGAGAAAATAAAGAGCGCTTCTACTATTTACGCAAACCTTGATGCATGGGAGACCACCAATCTTTATCTTTTAGCTACTGCAATCGTCCGTTCCGCTTTAGAACGTACTGAATCGCGCGGCTCTCATTGGCGAGAAGATTTCCCGGAAACTTCGGATAAGTGGACTAAACGTATTCATCAAAATCTCTCGAGCACAGGAGATTGGAACTCCACAACAGAGGAGGTGTTCAATGATCTCTCCATCGCTCGTTAAGAATATTGAAGTCGCTGGACTTGATGTTTCACTCATTGAACAGAGAGTTGCGGGGGCGCTAGCAGAAGATGCTCATAGTGGGGATCTCACCAGCAAAGCCACGATTAGCGCTGACCATATAAGTAAAGCTCATTTCACTTCACGCAAGAGCGGTGTTGTTGCAGGAACCCTTGTTGCAGCTGCGGTTCTTGAGCATTGTGGAGTAACAAATTATGAGATTGTGAAGAAAGATGGAAGTTCCGTAAGCGCTGGCGAAGTGATCATTGAAGTAGAAGGAAATACCCGCGCAATTTTGTTAGCGGAGCGCACCGCACTTAACTTCTTATCTCACCTCTCTGGCATTGCAACCATCACATCGCTCTGGGTAAAGGAAGTATTAGGAACCTCAACTCAGGTTCGTGATACTCGTAAAACCACTCCTGGGTTACGAGAACTCGAAAAATACGCGGTTCGTATGGGCGGGGGCACTAACCACCGGATGACTCTTACCGATGGAGCGTTAATTAAAGATAACCACATTGCTGCGGCCGGCTCAGTTACTGAAGCGATAAATCGAGTAAAGAAGGAATTCCCTGGCGTTGAGATCGAAGTAGAAGTAGATAACTTGGAACAGTTGAAGGAAGCGCTACAAGCCGGAGTCGATATTGTCTTGCTCGACAATATGAATATCGAACAGACCAAAGCTGCCGTTGAAATTGCTAAGAATTCGAAAACCAAACTTGAATCATCAGGTGGATTAAAGATCGAGAATGCAGCTGCTTATGCCGCAACTGGAGTCCACTACTTAGCTGTAGGTGCGCTGACCCATTCAGCTCCCGTACTCGATATCGGATTGGACTTCTAATGCTGCTCACTATTGATATTGGAAATACAAATACCGTTCTTGGAATCTTTGATGGCGATGAGATGGTTGATTCATGGCGCGTTAAGACAGATGCGCGTGATACTGCCGACGAGTTATGGTTGCAATATCGCTCGCTGTTTACGGGTTACACCGTCACCGGTCTATCTGTCTGCTCCACAGTACCTGCAGTCCTTCGCGAAGCGCGCTCCATGATCTCGCGCTACTTTCAAGAAGTCCGCACCACGATTATTGAACCTGGTGTGAAAACTGGAGTGCCGCTTCTCGTGGATAACCCAAAAGAAATTGGCGCAGACCGCATCGTTAATACTCTTGCCGCACATCATCTCTATGGCGAAGGCGCATGCATCGTTGTTGATTTTGGAACCTCCACAAACCTCGATGTCGTATCACCGAAAGGCGAATTCCTCGGTGGAGCTCTCGCACCTGGAATTGAAATTTCTGTTGAGGCATTAGCGGCTCGAGCTGCACAACTTCGTAAAGTTGAATTGGTAAAGCCAAAGTCCGTTATCGGAAAGAACACGGTAGAAGCCCTGCAATCAGGCACTATTTACGGCTTTGCAGGCCAAGTTGATGGCTTGGTAAACCGCATCAGCGATGAACTTGATGCGCTCTATCCTGATAACGAGAAAATCTCCGTGATTGCAACTGGTGGATTAGCGCCGCTGGTACTCGGAATTTCAGAGACGATTGATTATCACGAACCAGATCTCACACTCATTGGCCTACGTCTTGTGCATGAGCGGAATGGATAGACTCCCGTCACTATGACGGAAAACGACCTTCCCGAACAATTACGGATTCGTCGCGAAAAGCGCGAAGCACTTCTTGGTCGCGGCATCTCGCCCTATCCCGTCGGAGTCCCGCGCACCGCAACCCTGAAAGAAATTCGCGAGCGTTTCAAGGATCTCGAGATTGATAAAGCTTCTGGAGTTACCGAAAGCGTCACAGGAAGAATTATTTTTAAGCGCGATACCGGAAAACTCTGTTTTGCAACGCTCCGTGAAGGCGATGGCACTGAACTTCAAGCGATGTTCTCACTCGACAAAGTCGGCGAGCAGGTTCTAGAAAATTGGAAATCAGATATTGATCTTGGAGATATCGTCAGCGTTACAGGTGAGGTAATTACCTCCAAGCGTGGCGAGCTTTCCATCCTCGCTAATTCGTATGCTCTTGCATCAAAAGCGCTACGTCCACTACCTAATGAACACAATCCATTAAACGAAGAGACTCGCGTTCGCATGCGCTATGTCGATCTTATTGTTCGCCCAGAAGCGCGTGACACCGCACGTATTCGCCCCAAAGTTTTGAAATCCTTGCGCGACACATTTGATAAGCGTGATTTCATCGAAGTCGAAACTCCCATGCTTCAAGTCATGCATGGTGGCGCTGCTGCTCGCCCTTTTAAAACATTTAGTAATGCCTACGATATCGACCTTTTTTTGCGTATCGCACCCGAACTTTTCTTGAAAAGATGCGTGGTCGGTGGCCTAGAAAAAGTATTTGAAATCAATCGTAACTTCCGCAACGAAGGCGCCGACTCGAGCCACTCTCCCGAATTTGCGATGCTTGAGATGTATTGGGCATATGCAGATTGGCGGGATATGAAGGCCCTCACCCAAGATCTCATCCAGAATGCAGCTCTTGCTGTTGCGGGCTCACATAAAGTGACGCACCACGATGGTCGCATCAGCGATCTCGGAGGCACATGGCGTGAAGTTAATTTCTATGACGCGATCTCGGAAAAAGTTGGTGAGACTGTAACTCCGCAATCTTCATTCGATGATCTCAAGAAAATTGCCCACAAAATCGGGCTGAAAATCGATCCGAAGTGGATTCACGGCAAGCTTGCCGAAGAGATTTTTGAGCACGTCTATAAAGAAAATCTCCAAGCCCCAACTTTTGTTATGGGTTATCCCGTTGATACCTCACCGCTAGTTCGCGAACATCGCGATACTCCCGGAATTGTTGAGAAGTGGGATCTTTATGTTGATGGATTCGAATTAGCTACCGGCTACTCAGAACTTGTTGACCCGGTTATCCAACGTGAACGACTTGTCGAACAAGCAAAGCTCGGCGCTAAAGGTGATTTAGAAGCGATGCAAGTTGATGAAGATTTTTTACGCGCCATGGAACATGGCATGCCTCCGATGGGTGGAGTGGGAATGGGAATCGATCGTTTATTGATGGCACTTACCGGTCTCGGAATTCGCGAAACAATCCTCTTCCCATTGGTTAAAACAGAAGAATAAATATGTCCGTCGCTATTCGTCCCGCACGCACCTCAGATATCAAAGCAATCCGCACAATCATTGATACCTATTCACTCCAACGCCGCTTGCTCTCTAAAGAGACGGTCATGTTGTATGAATCAGTCCAAGAATTTTTCGTTGCGGAAAAAGATGGCGCCATTATTGGTTGTGGAGCGCTCCACGTATTGTGGGAGGATCTCGGCGAAGTTCGTACTGTTGCTGTGAATGAAGAATTCCGCTCACAGAAAATCGGCCACCAAATACTCACTGCAATTATTGAAAGAGCGAAATCTCTCGGCCTAAAGAGACTTTTCTGTTTAACTTTTGAAACTGAATTCTTTGGCAAACATGGATTTAATGAAATACAAGGCGCGCCAGTCGAGCCCGATGTGTACCAACAACTATTGCGCTCGTATGACGAAGGTATCGCCGAATTCTTGGATCTGGAGAGTGTGAAGCCCAACACCCTCGGCAATACCCGCATGCTCAAGATTCTTTAAGCCGCTTGGGGCATAAAAACCCAAATCTTGCGGTTATTACCCTCACAGATTCCCATATCTAGAGTCTGTTGCGAGGTTAGAAATAGGTGTCGCCCCATTCGGCGTCCTCTTATACGCTAGCCCGACGAGATAAAAGGAGCACCACAGATGTTTGAGCGCTTTACCGACCGAGCCCGCCGCGTTGTTGTCCTCGCGCAGGAAGAAGCTCGCATGCTCAATCACAATTACATTGGTACCGAACATATCCTCCTTGGTCTCATCCATGAAGGCGAAGGCGTCGCCGCAAAAGGTTTGGAATCACTCGGCATCTCACTTGAAGCGGTTCGCTCTCAAGTCGAAGAAATTATTGGACAAGGCCAGCAAGCACCGTCTGGACATATTCCATTTACTCCACGCGCTAAGAAAGTTCTTGAACTCTCACTTCGCGAAGCGCTCCAACTCGGCCACAACTACATTGGCACAGAACATATTCTTCTTGGACTTATCCGCGAAGGTGAAGGCGTTGCTGCTCAAGTTCTCGTAAAACTTGGCGCTGATTTAAATCGCGTTCGCCAACAAGTTATTCAACTTCTCTCTGGTTACCAAGGAAAAGAAGCAGTTGCTTCTGGTCCTGCAGAAGGAACTCCATCTACCTCACTCGTTCTTGATCAATTTGGTCGTAACCTCACAACCGCTGCTCGTGAAGGAAAACTCGATCCGGTCATCGGCCGTGAAAAAGAAATCGAACGTGTGATGCAGGTTCTTTCACGTCGCACCAAGAACAACCCAGTTCTCATCGGTGAACCAGGCGTTGGTAAGACCGCCGTCGTCGAAGGTCTTGCACAAGCGATCATCAAAGGCGATGTCCCAGAAACTTTGAAAGATAAGCAGCTCTACTCACTCGATCTCGGCGCACTTGTGGCTGGTTCTCGTTACCGTGGTGATTTCGAAGAGCGTTTGAAGAAAGTTCTGAAAGAAATCCGCACTCGTGGCGACATTATTCTTTTCATCGACGAAATTCACACACTCGTTGGCGCTGGCGCAGCAGAAGGCGCAATCGATGCAGCAAGCATCTTGAAGCCAATGCTGGCGCGTGGCGAGCTCCAGACAATCGGCGCAACAACTCTTGATGAATATCGCAAGCACCTCGAAAAGGATGCCGCTCTCGAGCGTCGTTTCCAACCAATTCAGGTTGCTGAGCCATCACTTGCGCACACCATTGAAATTCTCAAAGGTCTCCGTGATCGCTACGAATCACACCACAAAGTTTCTATTAACGATGAGGCAATCGTGGCTGCTGCAACCCTTGCAGATCGCTACATCTCTGATCGCTTCCTTCCAGATAAAGCAATCGATCTTCTCGATGAAGCTGGCTCACGCCTTCGTATCCGTCGCATGACTGCGCCACCAGAACTACGCGCTTTCGATGACAAGATTGCTGATGTCCGTAAAGAAAAAGAATCGGCAATTGATGGACAAGATTTTGAAAAAGCGGCCTCCCTTCGCGACAAGGAAAAGCAACTTATGGCTGAGAAGTCAGAGCGCGAAAAGTCCTGGAAAGCCGGAGACCTTGATGTTGTTGCTGTAGTTGATGAAGAACTCATCGCTGAAGTTCTCTCCACCGCCACAGGAATCCCAGTCTTCAAACTCACCGAAGCAGAAACTTCTCGACTACTTCGTATGGAAGACGAACTCCACAAGCGCGTTATCGGACAAGAGCAAGCAATCCATGCGCTCTCACAAGCAATCCGTCGCACTCGCGCTGGACTTAAAGATCCAAAGCGTCCTGGTGGATCATTTATCTTCGCTGGTCCTTCTGGCGTTGGCAAGACTGAACTTTCCCGCACTCTCGCCCAATTCCTCTTTGGTGATGATGATGCGTTGATTCAACTCGATATGTCTGAGTACTCCGAGAAGCACACCGCTTCACGTCTCTTCGGCGCTCCTCCCGGATATGTCGGTTATGACGAGGGCGGACAGCTCACTGAAAAAGTACGTCGCCGTCCATTCTCTGTTGTGCTTTTCGATGAAATCGAAAAAGCGCACCCAGATATCTTCAACTCACTTCTCCAAGTACTTGAAGAAGGACGCCTCACCGACGCTCAAGGTCGCCAAGTTGATTTCAAGAACACTGTGATCATCATGACCACAAACCTTGGAACTCGCGATATTTCTAAGTCGCTCTCACTTGGTTTCACCAACGTCAACGATGCACTTGGAAATTACGAGCGCATGAAGAACAAAGTTCAGGATGAATTGAAGAATCACTTCCGCCCTGAGTTCCTTAACCGCATTGATGACACCATCGTCTTCCACCAGCTATCTGAGAATGAAATCATCCAGATCGTTGATCTCATGGTTGCAAACCTCGAGACTCGCTTGAAGGCGAAGGACATGGGAATCGAACTCACTTCACGCGCTAAATCAGTACTTGCAGCGCGCGGTTACGACCCTGTTCTTGGTGCTCGCCCTCTTCGCCGCACAATTCAGCGCGAAATCGAAGATGCGCTATCCGAGAAGATTCTCTTCGGTGAAGTAAAGAGCGGTCAGATTATTCTGATTGATGTTGAAGGTGACGAAGGAAAAGAAACCTTTACATTCAAGGGTACGCCACGCGAAGCTCTTCCAGATACTCCGGAAGACCTCGCTGAAGCGCCTACTGCGTAATTACAGCTGAATCACTTTACTGCCCACGATTAAGTCGTGAACAGTTCTGCGATCATCGCGGAATACAAAGAGGCTATCAATCACAAAAGTAATTCCATTTGATGCGCCACCAGCGATATTTCCAGCCGCACCCTTGACTGCGAATTCGCGTAACGCCATACGTGACCATGTGAAAACTTCGCCAGTCCTTGCATCAACAACGACTTGCTTCAGAATTCTTTTTGCTGGAGTCTGACCAGTTTGCCAGGTAAAGAGATTCCAAATCACCCAGCCAAAGAAGAGTGTGACAACCATCAAGCCAAGGTCCAATAAGAATGAACCAAGTCGTGCTTGAACTGAGGCAAGTTGTTGGGGCTGAATATCTATAACTTCTAAATTTTCATCAGACATATTGCAACCTTATCTTTGTTTTTGAACACGGCGAAACAAAGTTCATGTAAAAAGAGCTACAAGAGTTATGTGAATTAAAAAATTCTGTGGCTCTCTTGACTCCTTCCAAAAGTTGTAGATACTAAAGGCAAGGAAACTGTAAACGATTACAGTTTCCTTGTAAAGGAGCCGGGATGGGTGAGAAACCAACGATTGGCCTTGTGGCCAAGCGTGCGGGGGTATCAGTTGCCTCGGTTTCCCGCGTAATCAATGGGACTTTGGCTCGCCCCGCCACAGAAAAGCGGGTCCGCGCGGCGATTGAGGAGCTGGGTTACCACCCGAATTCCGCAGCGCGCGCCTTAAAGGTTCAAGCCTCCGAACAGATCTGCCTCTCGTTTGCCGATGTGGGTAACCCTGCTTATTTGGCTCTGACACGTGGCATTAGTCGAGTTTTGCGAGATTCCAAGTATCGCTTGGTACTTTCAACATCCGTTAGCAATGAGAAAGAAATTGCGCAACATCTCCAAGGACTCGGCAGTGGATATGCGGATGGATTAATCATCTCGCCGATTGTGACAAATGAAAAGATCACAGGATTACTTAAGGAGCTACGAGTACCAACTGTACTTATCGGAACGCTCCCGCAAGGTATCAAAATAGATAATGTCTCTATCGATTCCAGCAAGGGTATCGAGATGGCTGTGGCTCACCTGAAAGAAACAGGAAGGAAAAAAGTTGCATTTGTGAACGGACCATTAGCAACCAATCCTGGAAAAAGACGTTATAAAGGCTTTATCGCGGCGATGGAAAAATACAAATTAAAGATTAACGACGACTCCATCATCTTTCTTTCTGACTTTACAAGCGAAGCAGCAATTGAAGGTGTGAAGTCTGCGAATTTATTAAAGAAGTTTGATTCAATCATTTGTGCAAATGACCTTATTGCTGCCGGCGTAATCAAGATTCTTTTAGATAACAAGATTATTGTTGGGCCAGATATTGCAGTAATTGGTATGGATAACACTGAGTTAGGAAAGATTCTCTCCCCTTCGCTCACCAGCATTGACCTTCGAGCGGAACAACGCGGTGAAATCGCCGCTCAGCTTCTCCTCGAAAGAATGAACGATGCAACTCTTCCGCCTCGCAAAGTTGAACTCAAACCATCAATTGTGATTCGTGATTCGAGCCAGCTATGAAGTTAACTAGAGAAAACAAAGGAAAGGGAAAGCTCTATAACCGAGGGGCTTGGCTCTTTACGATTCCAGCCTTCATTCCTTTGCTTTTGCTCAGTATCGTCCCCTTAATTCAAGCGGTTTGGACTGGTTTTACTGATCTACAAGCAGGCCTGGGTTTCCAGCCAAAGTTCATTGGATTAGAGAATTTTCGTCGCTTGGCAGGAGATATTTTCTTCTGGGATTCTTTTGAAATTGGCGTTATCTGGGCGCTAGCTGTCACAACTCTTTCACTTTTCCTTGGTTTTGGTTTAGCTCTTCTACTTAATCAGAATCTTAGATTCTTAGGATTAATGCGAGTTCTTTCGTTGGTTCCATGGGCAATGCCACCCGTCATTGTCGCAATCATGTGGCAGATCTTGCTCAATCCAGGAATTGGCCCCGTTGATTCGATTTTAAGATTCTTCAAGCTTCCATTCGCTGACAAATATTTACTTGGCGACTTTGGGACGGCATTTCCAACAGTTGTTGTGATTGGTGCCTGGGTGGGAATGCCAATCATCACTGTTTCAATTCTTGCTGCGTTGCAAGGAATTCCTCAAGAAGTTATTGAATCAGCAAAGATTGATGGAGCAAATGCCTGGCAGAGATTCCGTTATGTGACATTGCCAGCCGTACGATCAATCACTACCGCTTTGATTGCACTTAACATTATTTGGAATTTCAACTCCTTTGGACTCATCTTTGTTCTTACTGCAGGTGGCCCTGGCGGTAAAACCTACCTACCAGCTCTGTTTGTCTATAACGAATCATTTAAGTATGGAAACTTTGGTTATGCGGCAGCAATGGGAATAGTGATGACTATTTCTGTGATGTTAATGTTGTTGGTTTACCTCAAAGCTCGCTCGAGGCAGGACGAGAAATAATGGCAATCCAAAAACGCTTCTCAATAGGCATCGCATTCCAATACGTAGTTGTGTTTTTGTACCTGATTTTCCTCGGCTTCCCTTTTTTGTGGATGTTTATTACTTCATTCAAAACACCAATTGAACTTCTTGAGCTAGACCAATCCATCATTCCCGAGGGTTTTTACATTCAAAATTACATCGATATTCTCGAGAAACGCGGATTAGTTCGTTCCGCTGCAAACAGCGCAATAGTTGCTGTTGCATCAACATTCTTAACGATGATTGTGGCGATACCTGCCGGTTATGCCATGGCACGACTTCGTGCGTTCTATGCCAAAGCAGCTACAGGCTGGATTCTTTTCAGCCAAGTCTTCCCACTTTCTCTGGTGATTATTCCGCTCTTCCTCGCCATTCGAGCGCTGGGACTTCTTGATTCTCTGCCTGGCCTGGTGCTCGTCTATGTTGTTGCAAATCTTCCATTCGCGTTATGGATGTTGCGCGGTTATGTTGCGAATATCCCGGTAGATCTTGAAGAGGCTGGCGCAATTGATGGCGCCTCAATGTTCCAAATTTTGCGAAATATTGTGATTCCGC
>Ga0209358_10000856_pt1 | contig 25783 bp, 25 predicted proteins | sample LauGreFa1BDMLBSN_2_FD_187574 | JGI IMG/M metagenome (GOLD analysis project Ga0209358, IMG submission 187574) | Freshwater lake microbial communities from Lake Michigan, USA - Fa13.BD.MLB.SN (SPAdes) (version 2) | ecosystem: Environmental > Aquatic > Freshwater > Lake | place: Lake Michigan, USA...
ATACCATATTTATTCTCATTTATTGTGACCTCTTTGTGCTTATTTAAAAGACGAAGTACTTCAACTTGATTAAACTTATTCATATTTTCAATAGACTCGCGAATATAATTTAGCTCACTAACCGAAAAATTATTAATATCATTTGTGGACATAGATACCTCCATTTTATATAATATATTGTGATGTTTTTAAATGTTTATTGTGAATTATAAAGATAAAAATTAGTTAAAATAATTAATAATTAATAATATTAATAATATTAATAATAAAATGGAAGATGGTATTGAACGCGAACAATTAACTATTATAGATAAAATAGAAAAAAATAAACATATATACATCTATATACCTGATAATTCTGATTGGGAAGACTATATAATTATTAAAGATAAATTAAAAGCAATTGAATATTCAAAAATAAATAAATGTAGAGTTGAAATTTTTAATCAAACTGAAGAAGGTATTTATAAAGCAATATATCGTTATTATAAAAACGGTGAATATTTTATTATGGAGTAATAAATAAATATATTAATTATCATCATCATCGTCTCCAATAATGAGACGTGGTTTAAATGCTTGTTTTTTTCCTTCTACACCAAATTCTTTTTCAACAGTAGGCTTTACAAGTTCACCAATCACAGAAACATATTTATCATTTAATTCAAACCTTTGTCCAATAACTCTAACATTAATTTTATCTCCTTCTTTTACTTCATTAAAATAGGAAATGTTGTAATGATGGTCCTTAGCTATAAAAATTACAACAGGTGTTGGTACATCATTGGCGCTTTCAGCTCTAATTCCAGCCTTTGTAATATTTTTAGCAACACATGATATTAACATTCCTTCAACTGGAAAGCAAACTTCACATTCAAAGACAACTTCAAATGAAACTGAACTGCCTCTATAAATTATTCCACTAGAATATGTGATAATTTTTGCGGAGTTTGGTTTAATAAATCCTTCTACAAGACATTTACCTTCAAAATTAGCTTTAATATTTTCTTCTATTATTTCTTTTATAGTCTTACCTATACAGGTAATTGGTAAAACAATATTTCTTGTAATTAAACATCTAGAATATATAGATGTTATTTTCACCTCTCTTCTTTTAAATTTTTGTTGCGTTTGTTTTACTACAGTGTCCATTATTATATTTTATATACATATTATCTTTTAATTCTTTTTTCAATTTTTTATTTAATTTAAAAAAGAATTATATTAATTATAGATTTTTTGACGTACATTTTGAATGTTTATATAATCTATAAAACCTTATATAGTTTATAATATATTGCCATTTCAGGTAGTAAAAAATATTTGGTTGTTTTACTCTTGGATTTTTTATTTTTCTTAATTTCATTATCATTTAAATATCTTAACATCATTTCTAGTAAAACACATAATTCAATATGTCCTATTATTTCATTAACTGGGTTTTCATCTTTATCTAAAACAATAGCAAGTACTGTTTTTTTAACAACTTTACCATTTTCATCCTTCAAAGGTTTATTATCTTTATCATTAACAACAACCTCCTCTTTTCGCAATTTTGGAGTCATAACAAGTTTATTAAACGTATCTTCATCTAAAATAGAACTGAGTTTTTTAAGAGTTTTATCCTTTCCAGATTCATCACATCTGGCGCCAGTATCACGATTAGAATCCATATCTTTTGTTTTAAAAGTTAAATATTTATTACTTTTTTCATATCCAATAAATCCAACCAGTTTATTAAATCGCGATTTGTCAATAGTCAATTCTTCTCTTGCATTTTCTGACATGGCAATTTCTCTTTGGTCTTCTGGACCTGCTTCAACCCATTTATTGTTATCATTAATCATTATCATTCTTTTATTTAAATTATACAAAATAAATGCTTGGAAGTTTTCTGTACGAATACTATTTTTTTCAAAATACATTTTAGCATATTCTTCAACAGAATTTTCTATAACATTGTCAAGTGAATATAAATAATTCATTACATTCAGCTTATCTTCATATAATAATAATTCTATCATATGCGCCACCATAAATTCAGTAAGCGTTTCAGATGCTAATCCAGTATATAATTTACTCATTTTTGTTATAATAATCCCACAATGTTTATACCAGTCATCATCGCCTCTGTCTACTCTACTACCAAGTGGTTTTTTAATATATTCACGTGTAATTTCTAAATTATTTTCAAATTCAGATATGATTTTTTTTCCTTCAATATTCTGTTTTATTTCCATTTCTTCTTTTTCTTCTGAATCAATTTCTTCTACATCTCTTTTTTTGCCAGTTTTTGCAATATTTTCTTTTATTTCAAAATTTATCATTTCATGTTTATAATCAATTGGTACAGACCTATCAAATGTTGAAATATTTTCATCTCTTAATTCTATTGGTTGAAATAAATAATATTCACCAATATTTATTAATCTACCATTTCTACCATATTTATCCACAATAAATTCATTTTTATCTTCTATTAATTTTGATAATGCGGCAAATATTTGAGTTCTAGGATATTCTTTTGGTGTTCTTATTGCATTAATTAGATTTTCCTTTATGTAAAAATAGCTTTCTCTCATAAGCATCCTAATCCTTTGAAGAATTTTTTCTGAATTATTCATAATAAAATTTTCATTATATGTATCCGAATTTTTCAATTTTTCAACATCAAGTTCTTTATCACTTCTACATGAGTAATCGCATTTTGCCATATAATCGCATGCTGGTGAAAAAGGAGCATCACCTACTTTAAATTTAGGTATAACAACACCATTTGATAATATTTGTTTAATTGGAGTTTTTAAATTATCACTCATATTTTTTTGTGTAAATAATTGTTGGTCTACATTAATAATACAATCTACAGCGGTTTCTTTTAAAACTCTAGTAACATGTCCTATTTGGATTGCTTTAAATTCTGCCACACGATAAACATATAAATCGGCAGCTTCTTCTTTATTTTCTTCACCTAATATGGTACCATACATAAATATTTCTACATTTCGCTCTTCAAAATCAAGGTCTTTATGTGAAAAATTACGGACAGCACGACCAATAATTTGTTCTATACGATTCATATTATACCAAGGCTCCAAAATATGAACTTGTCGAATAAATTTAAAATCAATACCTTCTGAACCTGCTCTTGATATTAAAACGACTTTTACCTTATTTCCATCTTTATTATCATCGCCAGTTAATCCTTTGACTTCAAAATCGTTGTTGGGTGATAATCTTGGGTCACCTGTAATCATTGAATAACGTGCAGGCATAAAATCTTTTTTATTTGCCGGGGGTGCCATCGTTCTTACATCAACAACATCTGTAGGTCTATTTTTAAATAATGGCTTTACATTTTCACCATATCTAGTGAATCCCATTTCTTCCAAAGCAAGTGCCATAGGTATTAAACCACTATCAATGTATTGTGAATATATTAAAATAATACCTTGAGATACATACCCTGTTTCTCCTATTTCTGGATTAAAAATATTATCCAAAACACATTTGATTTTTGAGCTATATGTACCAATTTCTCCTCGAGAAAAAATTCTTTTATATTTTTCTAAAGTAGACGGTTTATATTCAAAATCTCCTTTTTGAGGAGGTGATTTTTCATCTACAAAATTCATCATTCGTTCTAAACCGGATTTACCAGTTAATAAATGTGGGTCTATAGAAAGCTCTCTTCTTTTTCCCTTTTCTACTTTCGTTTTCTCTTCAGAATCATCTAACTCTACATTAACCTCTGTTTCAACTACAAAGCCTGGTTTATCATCTTCTTCTTCATCATTTTCTTTTTTATTTGTTAAAACGGATGCTTTGGCAAATTCTTCATCAAATACAGTAGGTGGTTTTTCTTTTGGCATCGATTCTAATTCTTCTTTAAGACCTTCTATTGGATATGAAATAATTAAAGATTCTAATGGGGTTTGCAATAATGTATAACCAAAAGATTCCATATTTTCAAAATTTGGCATATCTCTAACAACCCCTTTTTTTGTTGTAATTGAAAAGCTTTTATTTTTTAAATTATAAATAATATATTTATAAACACAATATTGACATTTTCCACAATCATTACAGTCGCCAATTTGATTTAAATATAAACTCAAAATACGATTTTTGTCATTGTTTAATATTTTCATATTATTCATCTGAACAGAAGGGTAATTAAATCCTATTTTATTCTTGTTAGATTTTTTAAATGTATGTGCTTCAGCAAAATCTTTCGGATAAACTCTATAAGGAAATGTGTAAGGATTCTCACCTCTTACAAATGATACATATCCAGTGGCTTTTCTAATTAACAAATCTTCATTTTTTATATTTCCATTTTTATCAAATACATTTTTGGGTTCAATTTTTCCTCGTCGATCATTCATATTCATTAAATTTAATAACCAAACTATTTCTTTATAACTGTTATACATTGGTGTGGCTGATAAAAGCAAGAAACGCATATTTTTTGCTGCTTTAACAAGTAATTCTAGATTAATTGCTACCTTTTTATTTTCATTATCATCTGCTTTACGAATATTGTGAACTTCATCAATAACAATCAATCTATTATCAAACTCATTTCGTAAACGATTTATAATTTTTTTATCTAATGTAATTTTTATATCTTTCAAAACCTGGATTTTGGTTTTTTCTCCTTGTTTCTTACTAGGTTTCTCTCCTTTTTTATGTTTAACTCTTGTTTTAATGTCTTCTTCTGTAAAATTCATTGTTTTAATAATATAGTTAGCAAACTGACCATATCCTAAAAAAATATAGTATGTATTGATTATATTTTTAATTTGACTTATTACTTTATCTCTTGGCATACCTTTCATATTCATTGGATTTATTTCCTGTAATAATTTGTTACCTGTACAACCTCTTATATTCCATATACCATCTACTAATTTTAACTTTCTCTCATCAAACAATTGTAATTTAAAATTATCTTGTACATTTTCAGAAGCAACAATAATAATCCTCTTACTAATACCCATTTGTTTCATATAGTCTCTCATTTCTTCACATACACCAATAGCGCTACATGTTTTCCCTGAACCCAAACCATGATAAAGTAATAAACTATTATATGGTGTCTGAAAAGACATAAAGTTTTTAATAAATGCTTGATGAGGTTGTAATTCAAAATCCGCATTTGCTAAAATATCTGCTTGCTCTTTAAGTGATTTACTAAAATCAGGACCTTCATACTTTGTCTCACTAAATTCTTCTTTATTTGCTATTTTAATATTGAAATTTGTATCGCTTAAATTAGGATATAAATCTACATCTAAATATGGATTTTTACTTAGATAATCACCTTCTATTACTTCTTTTTTAAGTAAAAATTTATTACATTCTGATGAATAATAATTCTCATCTCCACAAGCACCTTCACCTAATTTTTCAAATTGGCTTTTTAAATCATAATCAAGAGGTCCTTCGTTTTTACTTACTGTGCTTTTAGAATTAGATGATGTACTTTCTTCTGATTCACTCGTTTTACTTTCACTTTCATTAGACGAAGATTGTATAATTAATTTTTTCTTTGTTGGATTTGACATAATACTATATATTATGAATATAATCTATATTCTTCTAATACTTTATTTATATTTGTAATTAATTTCTTTTTTTCTAAATTATATGGTCTTATTGATTCTAAGCATTTACTATAGGTTTTCCATTCTATTTTACTAACTTCTGTTACTTGAAAATTATCTAAATTCTCATTTAAATCATTCATATAGGCTAAAAAATATTTGTGTTTATATGATTTATGATTTGTTCCTATAAATATTTCTTCAAATGGTAATATATTTTCAACTACTGATATTTTATTTCTAGATATTCCTGTTTCTTCTTCAAATTCTCTCAATGCGCAATCTAAATCCTTCTCTTTATTATTTCTTCTTCCTTTTGGAAATTCCCATTCTGGTTCACTCCATTGTGTTGTACTTTGTTCAACAATATTCTCAAGCGTAGTTGTTTTTTCATCCATTATAACTCCATTTCTTATAATATCCATCTTCTTTGAAGATAATGATTCCTCATTCTTAAATTGTATATTACTCGTTTCACCCCACATTTCTATCCATAGTTTTTCAAATGGCTCTGTAAGTATTCTTTCCTTTTCTGATAACGACATTTCATCTACAATGTTTTGTATTTGATAAATATTATATGGTGAGTATTTGCCTCTTATAAAATCAATAAAACCAAAACTATCCTTACGTCTTATCATAAGAAACTGTAGTCCCTCATTATTTGACCGAAATAAAATAATTCCATAGCTTGTAATAGGCAATTTACATTGATGAAATAAATGTCCTTGTTTACCGCAATTATTACATATATTATTATTTTTGCTCATAGCACTAAATAATACAATTAGATATGTTTAAATATTAATCTTCTTTTATTTAAATAAAATAAAATAAAATAAAATAATATAAATGAAGCAAGGATATAATTTTGGTTTATTTGTTCGAGGAAAAGGGGGTAATGATAAAATTGCGGCGGCAACAATCAATTTAGGCTCGACTAAAGGTAGAGGTTCTTCTACTAGAATGTTTAATTATTGTAACCAACGTTCCGCTAATCCGTCTGAATGTATTAATCAGTTTATTAATCAGTTTATTAATGTTACAGCACCAACACCAGGACCATCAACTTGTGACTACACATTTACAGGAACTGGTACATTAACTCAGGGAACCGTAAATATTGAAATTGGAATCGCACAAAATATTTGTATAGTAGGTTATACAAGTATTGATAACAATGCTTTTTTAAATAAAACTCAAATTATATCAGTAACAATTCCAAATTCAGTTACAAGTATTGGTAATGGTGCGTTCCAAGGATGTACCAATTTGTTATCTGTAACAATTCCAAATTCAGTTACAAGTATTGGTTCAAGTGCGTTTCGAAGTTGTACCAATTTGTTATCTGTAATACTACCAACTAATTTATCATTCACAACTATTAGTCATGATATCTTCAATGCATGTTCCAGTTTGTCATCTATAACAATTCCAAATTCGGTTACAAGTATTAATGATGGTGCGTTCTTTGGTTGTTCCGATTTGTCATCTATAATAATTCCCAATTTTGTTATAAGTATTGGTAACATTGCGTTCTATGGTTGTACAAGTTTGATATCTATAACATTTGGTAATTCACTTCAAACTATTGCTTCAGATGTGTTTCAAGGTACTAGTTTAACATCTATAATAATTCCAATTTCACTTACAAGTATTGGTGTTAATTCGTTCGCAAATTCTGGATTAACAACTGTAACTATACCAACAAATCCTAAAATTATTTCATCAATTACATTCACAGCTGGGACAATAGTTACATTTTTTGGAAAAACAGGTGTTAATATTGTTTATCCTTAAAGAGAGAGAAAATATTTTATTTTTCATAATATAAGTGAAAAGGTATAAAATAAATACACGATATTAGAAGTATTATGTTTAACTTTAGAGTATATGTGGCAAAATGAGAAGATAATAACTACTTCAAAATTATAGTTTAATAATTAATATTTTTTTAAAATAAAATATTAATGAGTTCAGTTTATCTAGACCCAAAAATATGGGGACCACATTATTGGTTTTTTATACATACTGTAGCAATGACGTACCCAATTCGACCAAACGCAATTACCAAAAAAAAGTATTATGAGTTTATTCAGAATCTTCCATTATTTATTCCAGTTGAAAATATGTCGGGTGAATTTAGTAAATTACTTGATAAATATCCTGTAACTCCTTATTTGGATAATAGGGAATCATTAATCCGATGGACACATTTTATTCATAACAAAATAAATCAGAAACTAGAAAAGCCTCAGATTTCATTGAATGAATTTTATGTAAAATATTATGAAGAATACAAATCACAGAATGTAAAAATGGTTGAATATTACAAGTTAAGAGAGAAGGCCATATATTGCGGTATTATTGTGACAATTGCTGGTGGAATATATTATTTATATGACAAATAGATACTTTTTTCACAAAGTTATGAAAAGTATCGCAAAAATACTTTTCTTTATTTCATTATAAGATTTTGCTATACTTTTTTTAAAAGTATACTATATATGACAATGTATAATAAAGGAGGAAAAGTAATAGCGTCAGGAGGCTTTGGATGTGTATTTAGTCCTGCTTTAAAATGTCAAGGAGAAACTAAGAGAGAGAAAAATAAAATATCTAAACTTATGACTGAAAGACATGCTTTACAAGAATATGAAGAAATTGATAATATTAAACAAAAGTTAGATATTATACCTGATTATACAGATTATTTTTTACTTTCAGATATAACTATATGTAGACCAGCTAAGTTAACAGAGATAGATTTACAACAATTTTCAAAAACATGTACCGCATTACCAAAAAACAATATAAAAAAAAATAATATCAATAGTTCACTTGATAAAATGATGGCCTTAAATATTCCAAATGGAGGATTACCAGTCGATGACTACATTTATGATAATGGCTCATTTAGAAAAATATTAGAACTACATATTAGTTTAGTTAAATTATTAAAAAAAGGAATTGTTCCAATGAATAAAAAAAATATATACCATTGTGATATTAAAGATTCAAATGTTTTAGTTGATACAACAGTGGGAATGAAAACGAGATTAATTGATTGGGGTTTATCAACAGAATATATTCCATTTCGAAACCAGCAGTTTCCTAGCACTTGGAGAAATAGACCGTTACAATTTAATGTACCATTTTCAGTCATCATTTTTTCAGATGCTTTTATTGAAAAATATACAAAATATTTAGCGGATGGAAATTCTCCAGACGAAAGTCAATTAAGACCATTTGTAGTAGATTATATTCATTTTTGGATGAAAGAAAGAGGTGCAGGTCATTATAAATATATTAATCAAATAATGACTACATTATTTAAACATAGTTTAACAACTGTATCTGAGAGCAGTGAACCGCAAATTATAGAAACACAAATAACAATGCCATATATTGTAGATTATATTATTGATGTTTTGGTCAATTTTACAAAATTTAAACCAGATGGTTCGTTAAACTTAAGAGATTATTTAGATAATGTTTTTATTAAAATTGTGGATATATGGGGATTTATTACAATATATTATCCAATAATTGAATTATTATCAGACAATTATAAAAATTTAACAAAACAAGAAATGAAAATATTTAATCAGATACAGTTTATAATGGTTGAATATTTATATGCTCCTAGACATGAACCAATTAATATGATTCGTTTAATATCAGATTTAAAAATTTTAGGAAATTTGTTAAATATTAAATTAACAGGTAAAAAGAAAACACCTTCAAGTACAACAAGCTCCAGTAAAACAATCAAAAATATTTCTCATTCTTTAGCAGCAGGAATTCATAAAAAATCAAGAAAAAATGATATTTTATTTAAACGTAAAACTAAAAAACAAACAGGGAAAAAACTATTCTTTTTATCTATAAAATAAAATATATATTTAATATATAATGAACAAGCAATTTTCCTTACTTTGTACTCCAGCTAAGTTATATTTTATTCTTGCTGTAGTTTCATGCATTATTGCTCTTTTTTCAGGTGTGAATTTTATGACTGTTAGTATTAACCTTATAGTAGCATTTATTTGGACTGCTATTTTAGGATGGATCTGTAAAAATGGGTTTACATCTTTATCATGGGTATTAGTTTTATTTCCTTATGTAATGATGTTACTTACATTTTTTGGTTTAATGCGTGCCATTACAAATTCCGATATTATGGTAATTGTACCACCATCTGCGAATCAAATGATATAAATTAAATGATGTAATCAAATTAAATAATATTTAAATATAATATTGTTTAATTTATAAATTGAAATACAGTCTACTATTGATTTTACATTTTTATTATTATTATTTAATAATATATATTATATAATGAGGTTAGAAATATTTGTATTAGGATTAACAGCATTTTTTATATATAACGCGTATAATGATGGGAAATATACAAAAATGTTGTTAACATTTAAAAAATATTATAAGATGATTTTTTATGCTTTTTTAGGTGTAGGTATTTATGTACTTTTAAAAAGAAATCCAGACCAAGGACGAAACATGTTATTATATGCGAATAATGTAGTTAAATTTATGCCAATTGATAAAACATCTATGGATATGTTAAGCCCTGTATTTGATTTTACATCTACATGCGATAGAAGTTTTATGGAATCATTTAATAATATAGATGATACTAATATAATGGGTTCAACTGGATTATGTAATTCAGACAGAAGAATAGTAAATTCAGGGAAAAATGGAACAAAGCGTTCTGTAAGTGAAACAAAAAAGAAATATGTAGCTTCTCAACAAGACTGGAAATGCGGCAGTTGTAAATCACAACTAGACCATACATTTGAAATAGATCATAAGATACGTTTAGAGTATGGTGGTGGTAATGATGTACAAAATTTAATAGCATTATGTCGCAATTGTCACGGGAAAAAAACAGCTAGTGAAAACATGTAATTTATTATATTAAACAAATGATATAAAATTTTTAATATATAGATTACAATGAATATTATAAATAGAATGAACAACATACCAAATATAAAAAAATTTATTGCTCCATCACTATATATAGGATGGTGTTTATTAGGATTTTATCGTGGTCAAAACAGTTATGATTATATATATTCTAAAGATTACTATAAATATGAATCTTATTTATATTCACAAAGAATAATACATGGTTTTTTTGGAATGGCAATGTACGCACTGCCTATTTTTATTTTTATAACGATACCTAAAGAATTATTCAGATTAGAAGTAAATATAAGAAATTTGGAATATGAAAAGAATGAAGATTATTATAATAAATTAGATTAAAATTGTTTTTATTAATTTTATTCAAAATATTATTGTATAATATTAATATATGAATTCAGTCAATTCTAATAATAATTCAGATAAAAAAAATGTTCTACCAGATTTAAAAGTACCAGGTGTATTTTACCCTTTTATAATGATGATTGTTGTATTAGTTATAGGTATTTTTATGATTATGTACAATGTTACACTACCAAGCGGGGGTCCGTCTACATTATCAAACTCTAAAACAGAAACATCTTCCAATATTTTATTAATTTTATTTATTCTTATGATTATTGTTGGGCTTTGTATTATGTTTTTAGATAACTTAAAATCCCTGAAGGATTTTTTTATTCAAACAAGCGGTGTTGGTTATACTATTTTGTATACCATTTTTTTAATCTTATTTTTTAGACTGATGCCCAGCAATATAATTGATAATTATGCTTTTATTATTCTACCAATTACATTGATTTCTACTATTTATGTTTTTAATAATGGAGTAAAACCAAATTACGTAGAAGAATATAATATTAATTATGAAAGAATGAAAAGCATTATTCTATTTTTTTGCTTTATTACAACTGTTATTGTATATTACAATATAGATCCAGGTGGATATATTAGTAAATATTTCGGCTCATCAATGATATTTACAATTATCCTATCTGTTTTTGCTTTTTTATATATGGCTGTACTTTTAACACTTCCTAAAAAAGATGGTAGTCCTGTATCTCCTATAACGGGCGCTAAATCAGATAACTTTTTTGCGAATTTTTCAAGTTTTTCTGTATACGGCAGCATATCCTTTATTGTATTTTTAACAATTATAACATTTTTAATTTCAACATATCCAGGTGGGTTTATGAATGATAAAAGTAAATCGACTAGTATTATCATACTTTTATTAATACTTTGTATATTATGGGTTACCTTATTAGGAGGATTTTTATTACCCGAAATTAGTGACAAAACTATTGAAATTGAACGAACTAGTTTGTTTAAACGAGCATTATTGTTTTTATTTGGATTAGTTATTTCTGGATTACTTATTTTTTGGATTGTTAATGGCATACAAAACGCATCAGGAACATCCGGTATGACTAGTTTTATTTTAAATTCGATAATTGTACTATTAGTTTTGGCATTTATTTACAGAACAATGATTGTGAAATTACCTCAAGGAAATTCTAAAAAGAATGCATTTTTTGAAATGATAATTAATTTAATATTTTATATTCCTTGTTTATTTTCTACTGTATTTGATAAAGGATTTAATTTCGGTAAAACTGAATATAATTCAACTACATCAGGCTCTATTATTATGTTAGTAATAGCAATTTTATTATATGTTGTATATTTTTGTACACCTAGTTTGTTTAATTTAATTTATTTACAAGGAGGAAAATTACTAGTTAATAAACCTGTTGATATGGACACAAAATATTCACTAGGAACATATCAAGAATTAAATGGCAGTGATACTTTTGATTATCAATATGCTATATCATCTTGGATTTTTATTAATTCTGCTACACCCAATACAAATTCTTCCTATTCTAAATATACATCATTATTAAATTTTGGCGGCAAACCTAATGTGCTTTATAATGGTAGTACAAATTCATTAATGATAACTATGCAACAAAAAGATTTGAAAAAAACTACTAAAAATAAATTAACCGATTTTGACGAAGATGGAAATAGAATTATTTTTATAAAACATAACGTTTTGCTACAAAAATGGAATAATATTATTATTAATTACAGCGGAGGTGTTTTAGATATATTCTTAAATGGCGAACTTGTTAAATCTAGTATCGGAGTTGTACCATATTATACTTTAGATAATTTGACAATTGGTGAAGATAATGGGATTAAGGGTGGAATTTGTAATGTTGTTTATTTTAATAAAGCATTAACTGCTACAAATATTTATATTTTATATAATATGCTTAAAAATAGGACTCTTCCTGTAACAAATGATTCTAATGTAACTATAACAAAAAAAAATATGGGAACATTAAGTAATTCATTCATTTAATATACGATTTTTAATTTAATTAACTTAATTATTTAAATAAATTAACTAGAAAATTTCTAAATCTATATTATACAATGAGTCCTTTAAGTATTGTTATTATAGTTGCTATAGTTGTTTTGGTATTCATCATTTTAAGATATATGATATCAGACCCATATACGTTACAAGGTCTTAAAAGTGGCAAATCTAGTTTTACAATTCCTGCGTCCGATTTAGAAACAAATGGTTCTGACGTTCCATCTAGCAATTTTGCCTATTCAGTGTGGTTCTATGTAAATGATTGGAATTATCGTTATGGAAAGCCCAAGGTCATTTTTGGAAGAATGGGTTCAAAGAGTTCCAATGGAAAAGGTTCTATCAGTGGTATTAGTGGCCTTGACCCTTGCCCTGCAGTTGTTTTAGGAGCAATTGAAAATAATATTGCTGTTTCTTTAGCATGTTATCCTGGTATTAATCAACAACCTACTACGGCTGGCGGTAATTCAGTTGTACACACATGTGGTGTATCAAATATACCTATTCAAAAATGGGTTAATTTAACTATTAGTGTTTATGGAAGAACCATGGATATTTATATTGACGGAAAATTAGTACGAACATGCTTACTACCAGGTGTTGCAAGTATCAACAATAATGCGGATATTTATGTAACACCTGCTGGTGGTTTTGATGGATGGACATCTAGATTGCAATATTTCCCCAATTCAATAAACCCTCAGGATGCTTGGAATATTTATACAAGAGGATATAGTAGTTTTGGCTCTATACTTGGTGATTATGAGGTCCAAGTTTCTTTAGTAGAAAATGGAGAAACTCAAAGTAGTTTTACTATTTAAATTATTTGTAATTAAATATACACTATAGATTACAAATTGTAGTATAAATTATAGATTACAAATTGTAGCATAAATTGAAATTGAAATTTAATTATAATTAAACTATAATTAAATTATAAATGTTATGATAATATTTTCTTATTTATTTAATATATATAATGAGTGACTACGACACATTTAAATCATTTTCTACTACATCAACTTCTGGAAATACTTCTTTTTTAGAATCAAATAGTTTAGTAGCAAAATTTGCTTTTCTACTTTTAGTTATATTTGCTTTTATTATATTATTAAGAGTTGGTATTTCATTAATCTCTTATTTTTTAAAACCATCTGGTTCACCACACTTGATTGATGGGATGGTTGATGCTAAACACCAGATTGTTTTTCCTCAAGACCCTAGTAATAACGATGCTGTTACTATTTATAGGTCTGTAAATGAGAATCAAGGAATTGAATTCACATGGTCAGTATGGATTTTTATTAATAATTTACAATATCTTGAAGGGCAATATAAACATATATTCCATAAGGGAAATAGTAATTTAGAACAAACTGGTTTGAATTTTCCAAATAATGCCCCTGGTTTATATTTAGCTCCCAATACTAATTCACTTGTTGTTATGATGAATACATTTAATGTGATTAATGAAGAAATTACTATACCTGATGTACCTGTTAATAAATGGTTTAATGTTATTATTAGATGTAAAAATACTACATTAGATGTTTATGCGAATGGAACTATTATTAGAAGCATTAATTTAGTTGGAGTACCAAAACAAAATTACGGGGACGTTTATGTCGGTATGAATGGAGGGTTTGATGGAAATGTATCTAATTTGTGGTATTACAATTATGCTTTAGGAACTGCTGCTATACAAAAAATCGTTAGCGATGGACCTAATACTACAATGATTGGCAATAATGGCATGAATGATAAGAGCCGTAATTACTTGTCATTAAGATGGTTCTTTTATGGTTCCGGAGATATGTATAATCCTGTGGCTCCAAGAGCACAAATCGCTCAAAATATGAAAAATTCACAAGGTTCCAAATAATAAACTTTAATTTATTAATTTTTATTAATTTTATTAATTATAAAACAATATAATTAATAAATTATGTATATATAAATGTCATATAATCCTGTTCCTACTAGAGTATGGTCTAGAGTACAAAACCGGTGTACTTATATTGATAGTTCAGATAATGCCGCTTATCAAAATGTTTATGATTCTTTAACTGGTAAAACTGGTCCACTAGCGCAAGCTCTTTATAATGATAAAGTAATTTATAAAGGAAATATTTTACAATACAAAAAAAACAGTTCTAATTTAACCAAAAAACAAAAATATACTCAAATTTGTAAAGGAATGTGGACAAATCGGACTAAATCTTATGCTACACAAACACAAACCTATACGAATCCAAATACTTCTAATTTGTTGCGTGTCAATTATAGTAGCGCTCCTTCGCCTGGGACATCTTATATTCCAGGACCATATAATTATAATATTCCATATCCAAATGCTTGTATAAGTGATACAATAAAAGATGGCGGGTCTTTACTTTGTAATACAGTTGCAAACCCTTGTACGGATGAAGTGATTGAAGTTAGCAAAAATTTACAATGTTATTCTACATCATGTTCGGATGTTCCTGGACCAGAACAACTTTTATGCTGGGACCCTCAGTTGAATACATGGTATCCTAGACAACGTTATACTATGCCTACAAGTGGCACTAAATGGCCTGAAGGTTATAAAGGGTTTGTTAGTGCTGAAAAACCTCCTACACCTGTTTTAACATTGGTTTCTACTACTTCAAATTCTGTGACACTTAGTTGGACTGTTACAAATGATGATTGTATTCCTATTTCTAGTTATAATATTTATTTAAATGGACAAATATATACAACTGTTTCTTATACTACAACTACAATTACTATTAATAATTTGTCTTGTACTAATTCTTTTTATGTTACTTCTGTAAGTAATACAACTGAATCTGAACCATCGAATACTATTACTGTTTTAATTGCACACGTGTGGAGTGCTCTTGGAAGTGGTTTAGATAATGATTGTTATGCACTAGCATTTGGTCCTGATGGAAGTGTATATGCTGGAGGTAGTTTTACTACTCCTGCTAGTAAAATTGCCAAATGGAATGGTTCCACTTGGTCTTCTCTTGGAAGTGGTTTAGATAATGATTGTTATGCAATCGCATTTGATTCTAATGGTAATTTATATGCTGGAGGAAGTTTCAGTACAGCAGGAGGAGTTGGGGTTAATTTTATTGCTAAATGGAATGGTACTACTTGGTCTGCTCTTGGAACTGGATTAGGTAGTACTTGTAGAACTATTTCTATAGGTCCTGATGGAAGTGTATATGCTGGAGGTTTTTTTATTACAGCAGGAGGAAATCCTGCTAGTTATATTGCTAAATGGAATGGTACTACTTGGTCTGCTCTTGGAAGTGGTTTAAATAATAGTTGTAGTGTAATTGTATTTGATTCTAATAGTAATTTATATGCTGGTGGTGATTTTACTACAGCAGGAGGAATTTCTGCTAATCGTATTGCCAAATGGGATATAAATACTAATACATGGTCTCCTCTTGGAACTGGATTAGGTAGTACTTGTAGAACTATTTCTATAGGTCCTGATGGAAGTTTATATGCTGGAGGTAATTTTGCTAATTATATTGCCAAATGGAATGGTACTACTTGGTCTGCTCTTGGAACTGGATTAGGTAGTACTTGTAGAACTATTTCTATAGGTCCTGATGGAAGTGTATATGCTGGAGGTGATTTTACTACAGCAGGAGGAAATTTTGCTAATTATATTGCCAAATGGAATGGTACTACTTGGTCTGCTCTTGATTCTGGATTAGGTAGTACTTGTTTTACAATTGTTTTAGAAACAAATAATTGTAATTATTTATATGCTGGAGGAAGTTTTATTACAGCAGGAGGAGTTTCAGCAAATCATATAGCAAAATACTAAATAATCATTTGTTAAATATACTTTTATTTATTTAATTATAAAAGTATATTTAAGCTCTCAAACTAGGATTGACGCATAATTCTTGACTTGGGAATATATCGCCCGACATACATTTATCATTTACACCCACTTGTGCGCATGTTCTGAATCCTCGGTCTTCACCAACGTAACACCATCCAGGCTTTGGCGCGCCTCCTTGAATATTACTAGTGGCATCATCTGCCTGATAATCATTATTATTGGGTTGCTGACTTTGTGATGAATTTAACGCTTTATTTAGTGTATTTTGTGACATAATATCTTGTTGATTTTGTTGAGAAACAGGTACGGCAGGGACACTGCTATTTGCTTTATTGGGTGTAACATTTTGAACGGCTGTTAAACCAGTATCCACTGCTCCAGCAGTAGTGTTTACAACTGCTTTTGCTCCTTCCGCACTTACATCAACAACTTGGCCTGTTACGCCACCAAATAATCCCACAATTTTTTCAGCAAATGGTCCAAAAAACCCACTGATTTCTTGCGTTCCTTTTGCTAAATAAACAAAAATATTAAAACCCAAAAAAGCAAGGATTAATACTATTAATAACCATGTGGTAACGCTAATATTTTTAATACTTTCAAAAAACCCTTCACCGTCACTTGTAGATGACGCAGTTGACATAATATCTGGCATTGAACTTTCACTAGATTGTAAAATGGAGGTTGTTAAATCATTTGAGTTATTCATTATAATAAAAATATATATATTATTTTTATTGTAATTTGCGCATCCATCCATCCACTTTTCTAAAAAGTGGAGCAAAAGAATAGAGATATATTATATTTGTTTGCTCCATTTACTTATGAAAAAGTATATATTTGTTTTGCTCCACTTTTCTAAAAAGTGGATTTATTTAAACGTTAACAAATACATAAATTGATTTAGATTTCCTAATATTTCATCACGAATATTAAATAAATCTGAGTTACTCATTGTACTTAAAGCTTTGTTATTATCTAAACCAACAAAATAGCTCTTTAATGACATAATTTTAGTCTTTAATTTTTCTTGTGAATTCAAATCAATGAGAGAAATTGATTTTTGTCCCATTAAATCTATTCGAGAACCAGTTTTACCTAAAAGTACCTCAATAAAATGGTCAATATTCTCATTTAATTTTTCATATAGTTCATCTGTTGCTTTATGAGTGGCATAACTATGTGTTTTCCAATGAAACAACTTTACCATCATAAGCATTTCTAAAAAAACAACAGTTATTTGTTTCTGAAAAACCTCTAGAGAAGAACTGCTTTGCTTTCTATTTTTACGCGTACTAGAATTATTAGAACGATTTCTATATGTTTTTGGCATTATATATACCTTGTATATTTAATTATTTAATTATTTAATTATTATAATCTTGGAATAAATGTCTCTCCAAATGAATTCATTGCTTCTAATTTTTCTATTGTTTTTTCTAAATTAGATGATTTAAGGTCTTTGAATAAATACTGTACCAGGAGACACTTCATTTTTCTTTATTTGTTTATATACAGTATCAATTTTTGTTAAAACATTCGCTACTATTTCTTGTTGCGATTTTCTTATAATTTCTTCATTAGTTGCAACATTTTCACATAAAAGTGAAACAACAAAGTACAATATATATTTTCTTTTTTTATTACATCCACTTGTATATTTCAATGTAAATAAATTTAATAAAGCATTTACAATCTTAATTATTATTTTTGGTCTTTTATTTGCTTCTTTTAAAAATATATCCCAAACAATCCATATTATATCCATTTGATTTTTACTGTCAACCGGCATTTTTGACCTTCTCTCACACTTACATTTTTCCTTTCTATTTTTACATACACATTCAAATTCAATAATCCATTCTATCCAATAACAAGCATTGATTATATTTTTTCCATCATCAGATATATTATACGCTAATTCATTGATAGCCACAAATAATTCTTTAGGGTCATCTTTTAAAAAAATATCCTCAGCGTATTTAACGTTTGGTGCTTTAAATCGGTCTGTCATTTGAGTCATATCAAAATCTTGTTTTTTAATTTTAATATTATCAAAACTGTGTTTTCTTTTAGCATCGCATAAGACACACATTACTTCACAAAATAAATGTCTTATTTTTTTACTATTTCTTAATCTCAATTCATTGCCATTATACCCATTAGTAACAAGTTCTTTAAAATTATTGATTCTTAATTCAAGATAAATAGCTATTTTAGGATTTCCTAAATGTATGTATTTGCTATAAAAAAATAAAATGATTTCCCATAATTCACTATAATGTCCTGCACAAATTAGTTCAGCACTCCAATAACACGCTGGTTCTATTTTAGAATTAGTTAAACTATTTAGCAATTCTTTTCGTACATCTGTTTTTTTAAAATTGGAGAACGTAATGCCTTTAAAGTCACTAGGCGCCCTTATATCATTAATTTCTGAATCTGTCATATAATAAAAAAATATACAAAAAAAATAACAACTATACATATAGATGAAAAATATAAGTCCATTAAAATCAATTAGCAATGTTTATAGTAAAATGTCAAATTTTGGAAAAATTTTATTATTTATTGCCTTACTTTTGATTACTGTAGTTTTTTTTAAGTCTATTCAAATACCTGGTATAAATAAAGAAGGGTTTATGACTTCTCCTGATAAATTTTTATTCAAAACAGGGAATGATGTATACGATGATTTTTATGCCAATATTTATGATTATTTAGTTTTCAACAATATTAAGAATTCTTATGAAATTGGTGAAATAGTAAATAATACAAATCCTAGTGAAACTAGTGTTATTCTTGATGTTGGTTGCGGAACAGGTCATCATGTAGGTACAATGAGTGAGCAAAATTTAAATGTAGTAGGAATAGACATTTCTCCATCAATGATTCAAAAAGCTAAGCTAAATTATCCTAATTATAATTTTCGTGTTGGTAATGCTTTAAATACTACAGAGTTCAACCATCAAACATTTACGCATATTCTCTGTTTATATTTTACTATTTATTATTTCCCTGATAAGAGAAGATTTTTTGATAATTGTATGGATTGGTTAATGCCAGGAGGTTATTTAGTTGTACATTTAGTAGATAGAGAGAAATTTGACCCTATTTTACCACCAGGTAATCCATTATATATTGTATCTCCTCAAAAATACGCAAAGAAAAGAATTACCACCACAAAGGTCACATTTAATGATTTTGTTTATAATTCCGATTTTAAATTCAATAAGGATGAAAATATTGCTACATTTGATGAAAAGTTTAAATTTAATGATGGCAAAGTACGTAAGCAGGAGCAAAAATTATATATGGAAGATACACAAGATATATTAACTATAGCACAACAATGTGGATTTATTTTACAGGGTAAAATTGACCTAGTTCATTGTGCTTATGAAAACCAATATTTATATATTCTTGTGAAACCAAGTTAAATTATTATTGTAAGTTATTAAATAAAAATATTAAAATAATTAAATAATATGATTGAATATTTATCATACATATTATTTTTTTCAGTACTAACTATATTTCTAATATATATTTACATTAGACTTAAATATGGGTTTTGGTTTTTGCAACCGGTTTTCCATGTTTATGACCTGTTATATATATTTAAACCACCAGGAATTATTCAACATAGTTTACCAGAAAAAAACAAATACACAAATTTTAAAAATATAGAGACTATTATTTTTCCAGAGCTTTCTGAATTAAAGAAAACGCGTTTAGTCAATTTTATTCGCTCTAATTATTTACAAAATAAAGACAATATTTTCTCTCCTCAGTCAGAAAACATAATTCCATATTTCACTGGACATAATTCAAAACCGTTTGTATCTTTTTACAATGAAGAAAACCTTATGCTCGACTTAAAAAAAGGCACTATGATTGAGGATAAAAAAATAATAGGGGTAATGACTTCGCGACCAATTCATATTGCTATTAATAATAATGATAAAGATGCCAAGTTTAACGCATATTATGTGGATTACTTATGTGTTGATAAAATATTCAGAAAAAAAGGTATTGCTCCTCAAATCATTCAAACACATGAGTATAATCAAAGACATCTGAATAAAAATATTGTTGTTTCTTTGTTTAAGAGAGAAGATGAATTAACAGGAATTGTACCATTATGTGTTTATTCAACTTATGGGTTTTCTGTTAATAAATGGACTAAACCACCTGAGCTTCACGCGTCATATAAATTACTTGAAATTAATGCGCAGAATTTTCATTTTTTATTTGATTTTGTTAAACATAATAGTGAAAAATTTGGTATTGTTATTAATACTGAAGTAACAAATATTATTGAGCTTATTAACACCAAAAATATTTTTATTTATGTAATTCTTTTAAACGATGAAATAATTTGCGCTTATTTTTATAGAAAATCTTGTACTTTTATTGAGAAAAATATGGAAGTTCTAAGTTGCTTTGCTTCTATCAACAATACAGATAATAATATCTTTATACAAGGATTTAAAATAAGTTTTTGGAAAATTGCAGCAGAAAACTTTTTTGGCTTTTCAGCCATTGAAGAAATTTCTCATAATCATATTATTATTGATAATCTAAAAATAAAAACGGCTCCATTAATTGTAAGTCCAACCGCATATTTTTTTTATAATTTTGCTTATCCAACTTTTCCTTCGGACAAGGTTTTAATTATTAATTAATTTTTTTCTTATACATTATTTATATATTATAGAGTATTTTATATTTATTTCAAATGATAATTTTCTTAAAATTAAAAACAATCCTAATACATTTATGAAAATAATTATTGAAGTATAATTTAATAAATATAATTTATTAATAATTATATTTATATAATCATAATTAGTTTTCCATATATTATATATTATTAATAACAAAGATACATATAAACTGTTAAAATTATAATTTATTTCAGGCATTTTATTTTGTTATTTATTATGGTTTATTAATTAGTTTCAATTTTTTATTATTTTTATTATTTTTAAGAATCCATACACTCTTCGCACATCTTACCCAATTCAATATATCTTTGCTTTTGTTCCCTTCCTAACTTTTTACATCTTTTAATCAAACTATTTGTCAAATTCATATTAATCATATCATCCTTTATTGGTTGAGGAGGTGTAAAAACTTGCGCACTATTTTCCATTAAAAATAGCTGATTCTTTTTATTATAAAATAAAATAGGGTTATCTTCCTCATCCATTTCTATTATACCACAAGTACAATAATCAATATGTTCAACCTCATCATCCTTTTTACATCTTGGGTCAATGACATCAATATCATTCATGTATTCGTTAAAAAAATCATGGGCTTCTTCTTTACCATTAAATAAAAATATTTTTGGAGGATTAATTGTAATAGAGGTTAATCTGGTTTTTGATTTTTCATCTTCATAATATTGAAAGTCATAACAACCTTCATGTCTGCAATGGATAATTATATATTTTGTCATATTACAAATATATATCACGAATGGTTTAAATTGTTTAAATATATTTAATTTATTACAAAATATAAGTTAAATATATTAGTATTTTACTCTGTACATCATCAATAATGTTTAACACTGTACATCATGAATAATGTTTAACGTACATACTTACCAACCTTAGCAAATGAGTCCACAATAAAAATAATAAAAATACCCAAAAATGAATATAATATTACTTCTTCTGTGACATTATTTGTTTTTTCATCGTGTTGGTCTTCCAATAGAGATATCATGTAGTTTAATTTTTGTAAAAGTACATCTTGACTAGGTACTTCATTGTTCTGGGTGTTATAATTCATTGAATGATATAATTTATTTACTGGATTTCTATTTGGCATAGTGTTATAACTGGGTAACACCTTCTTATAATATTCTTCAGCTGCTTTACTGTCACCATAATTGGTGTAATCATTTAAATCTAAATCATCGCCCCCTTGATAGTTCGGCTGAGGAGCTCTTCCTAATGTTCTAAACATTAAGTCATTTTGATTTGTCATATTCATCATTTGTTCTGTGGCAATTGTTTTATTGACCCCTGATGATTCTGGTTTTGGAGGAGGACTAAAATCTCCTAGATTCTTATCATCATCTGTTTTTTGGTTACTATGAATTTTTTCTAAAACAGAGTTTACTTTTTCTGTATCAAAGTTTTCTTTAGGATATTTTTTCTGTGTTTTATTATGTGTTTGTCTTTTTTTATTTAAATAATTATCTGAGTCATCATTATTATTTGAATTTTCATCAAATGGAGCAGCATTAATTGCGAAAGACATTCTTAATAAAAATTTAGATAATAATTTGTTAAATAGACTGAAATTAATTAATATTATTTTGTATTATTTTAAAATAATTATATAACTTTATTTATATATGGATTTTAAGCTTGTAAGTAAAAATAATCTAGGGGTTGTTACCGCCTTGTTACTTGTTATTTTGCTAAGCCAAGGAAGGGTTTTTAACTTTTTATTGGACACCGCTTTAGGAAGAGCTATTTTAATTTTATTTATTTTAGTAATAAGTTATACTAATAAGATATTAGGAGTTGTTTCTGTATTGTTCATAATTATTATGTTTAATAATAGTGATATTGGCTATTTGGAAGGATTTACGGATTCTAATTCAAGTAGCACTACTACAACATCTAGTAAAATGCCTACAAATAGTAATAAAGATACAACAAGTACTTCTACAGATACTACTACTACACCTACTTTGACGGATGAACAAAAACAACAATTAATGGCAACATTACAGGAAAAGGCTAAAGATAAGGATACTTCTACTGTTACTAGTTCTTCAACTGCGGTTTCTAGTGGAACCGAAGGATTTAACACATTTGAATCTGAACGTAATATTCAAAAGGGTAAACAATCTAATTCTATACCTGTAACTAGTTATTCGAGCCAATCAGATAATGTTGAAGCATTTGGTTCATTTGGTGGTAATTTTTCAGATTCATTTGCTGCTTTTTAAATTATTATTCGTTTTTATATTTTTTATAATTGATAATTATATATGAAAAAATATTTAATTACCAACAATTCTCTAATACATATACAAATTATACCTACATTAATAATTATTTTTGTATTATATTATATTTACAATTATTACTATAATAGTACAGAAAATTTTACTCCTGCAATTCGTGAGCTTTATAGACCATATGTCAGAAATGCGCGTATTATGACTGAAGGATTTTACAATACTCATTCATCTGATATGTCCAATCTTTTTAGAAAATTTGGAATACTTTAATTATTAAATTATTAAATTATTAAAACTATAAAAATATAATAATATATTATTTTAATATAATGAATAACAGTCAACCTAATCAAAATAATCAAACATTTAATACCGAACAATTAGGAGGCAAACCAACTATTTTTACACCTTTAATGAATGGATTTGGTTATATTAATCACCATATTATGTATTTAAATAATAGCAAGTTTTTCGCCGGTGTGATTATGATTCTTCTTAACATTGGTTCCAAATTTATTACAATTCAATTTAGCAAGTCTACAGAAGAATATATGAAATGGACTGTCAGTAAACAACTTTTAGTATTTTCTATGGCTTGGATGGGTACTCGTGATATTTATGCTGCGCTAGGTTTAACTGCTGTGTTTACTATTTTATCTGATTTCTTATTCAATGAAGAAAGCAAATTATGTATTGTTCCACAAAAATACAGGGTTCTTGAAAAATTAATTGATACAAATGAAGATGGTGTTGTTAATGATGTAGAATTAAATCAAGCAATTGCTGTTTTGGAAAAAGCAAAGAGAGAACAACAAAGAAAACAACAAAAACAAGCATTTACTAAGTTTGATTTTTACAAATATAATTACGATAATTAAAATAATTTATATGATAATAAAAATTATTTTATAGAATTATTCAGCTCTTATTATTCCACTGTTCATTAATATATTTAACGCTACTGTGATTTCTTTTTCAGAGCCCAATGGCAATTTTTTCTCTCTTGCTACATCCATAAATCTATCAATTTCCTTTTCACGTAAAGGCATATTGCGTTTTTTTATTATTTGTTTTATCATTGTTGTTAGTCTCATACATTTTCCTGTAATAGGATTAATTATTTCATTTGCTTTACAGTTTTTTATTGTTTTTGCTTTTGGAGATGATGCTTTTTTTGTTGTTTTTCTTTTTTTGGCAGTTGGAGGGGATTTTATCTTTACTACATTTTTTGACATTTGTGCATTTCTTACTTTTGTCAGTAGTTCATTTTCTATAATTCTTCTATCACGCACAACTGGAACCATGGTCATTTTATCTTCCAATAAAGGAGTTACCATTTCATTAAATTCATCATAATTTTTCAATATCTTTTTTTTCCATACTAATTTTCTAAAAATTTCATCTACTTTTTCCCTTTCTTTTCTATCTTTACGTGTATAATTCTTTGGCATCATCATTTTAATCATGTCTTTTATATTTTTCATTTCTGTTTTTGAATCAAAAGTAGGGTCTAATTTTTTTATTTCTAGGTCTATTAACATATTTAATACTGTGAACGTTTTTTTTGCTTTTACTTTATCTGACATTTTTTCACTGTTTAATAAATCACGAATCATACCTATTGTTACCTTTTCTTTAAAAAACACAGATAACATTTTTGTAAATTTTTCATAAACTAATCCAGCATAACCTCTTATAACTTTTTTTAAATAATCACTTGCGTTTTCTGTTTTTATTAATTTATCATATATATTGTCTAATAATATAGAACTCGGTATTTCTGGATTTTTTAAACATAATTCAGTAAAAAACATTGACCAGGCTACACAATAGCCACCTGGTTCTGCTTTTGTTTTTGCTAATAGTGAGCTTGATTCAAAACTTTGCATTCCATTTATATAAGGACATACATCATTTGATTTTATATATTTAATAGGAGGCATTTTATATCTACTTCTGATTAATTCGGTATTAATTATTTCAACAAATGT
>Ga0209358_10000857_pt1 | contig 25780 bp, 16 predicted proteins | sample LauGreFa1BDMLBSN_2_FD_187574 | JGI IMG/M metagenome (GOLD analysis project Ga0209358, IMG submission 187574) | Freshwater lake microbial communities from Lake Michigan, USA - Fa13.BD.MLB.SN (SPAdes) (version 2) | ecosystem: Environmental > Aquatic > Freshwater > Lake | place: Lake Michigan, USA...
ACACCGGCGGCGCGGTCGGCCTGTTTGGCTACCAACACGCTTTCCCCTACCCCACATGAGCGCCACCGCCGCCATCGTCGCCACCATGACCGCTGCCCATAAGGCCATGTACGTGAGGCGCGCATTACTGAACCTGAAGTGCGCATGTACGTTGCACCATACGGCCATGCACGCGGAGCGCGCATGATCGGCGTGCTCGGCGGCATGGGCCCTTTGGCGACGGTGGATTTTTTCGCCAAAGTGGTGGCGGCGACCCCGGCGCAAGATGATGCCGGGCATGTGCCTTTGCTCATCCACAGCGACCCGCGTATTCCGGGCCGACCGGCGGCGCTGTTGCACGGCGGCCCCTCGCCCCTGCCCGCGCTGATGGCCGCGCGCGACCGGCTGATTGCCGCTGGTGCGCAAGGCCTGGTGATGGCTTGCAACACCGCGCATTACTGGCATGCCGCTTTGCGCGAAGGCTGCGCGCTGCCCTTTCCTTCGATAGTGGATATCGCTTGCGATGCGGCCTTGCTGCGCTTTGGCGCGGGCGCGCATATCGGCCTGGTTGCTACACGCGCCACGCTGGCTACCGGTTTGTTTAACAGCGCCTTGCAAAGCCGGGGCCTTAGATGGGTGGCGACGCGACAGAGCGCTTTGGATGACTGGGTGTTGCCCGCGATTGCTTTGGTCAAAGCCGGCAAGACGGCGCAGGCCGGCCCACTGCTGGCGCAAGCTATTACGCAAATGCAGGCCGATGGCGCCAGCGGCATCATCTTGGCGTGCACCGAAGCGCCTATGGCCCTGGAACACGCAGCACCCGAGTTGCAAGCCCTGTGTCTGGACAGCACCGAGGCCTTGGCACAGGCCACGGTGGCGCTATGGCAGCAGCTTCAAAACCAAGCCCATAAGGACGTCCGCCATGTCTGACACCAGCCCCCAAGTCACACGCATGCAGCTAGACCTGACCTGGCAAGAACCCGTGCCGCAGGCCGGTGTACAAGCCGCGCTGGCTTTGATGGAAAGCGGAAAGATGCACCGCTATGGCGAGACCGGTGCCAAGCCCGGCGAAGCCGCGGCTTTGGAAGCGCAGTTCGCCGCCGAGCTAGGCCTACCCTATTGCGTGGCGATGAATTCCTGCGGCTCCACGCTGTTTGCGGCGCTGCGTTGCAGCGGCGTACGGCCGGGCGACAAAGTGCTGAGCAACTGCTTTACCCTGGCCCCGGTGCCCGGTGCCATTGCGCATGCGGGTGCCGTACCGGTGCTAGTGGATGTGACCGAGGACTTGTTGATCGATCTGGACGACCTGCGGCGCAAAGCTGCGCAGAGCGGCGCCAAGACCTTGTTGCTTTCACATATGCGAGGCCATATTGTCGATATGGATGCCCTGACAGCCATTTGCCGCGAATTTGGCATTGCATTGATAGAAGACTGCGCGCACACCATGGGCGCTTCTTGGAACGGTAAAGCCACCGGCACCTGGGGTATTGCCGGTTGCTTTAGCTTGCAAAGCTATAAGCACGCCAATAGCGGCGAAGGCGGTTTGCTGGTCACGGCCGATGCCGACCTGGCGGCGCAAGCAGTGCTGCTGTCGGGTAGCTACATGCTTTATGCGTCGCACCTGGCACGGCCCGGTCCGGAGGTATTTGAACGCTGGAAGTACCACACGCCCAACTTCAGCCTGCGCATGAGCAATTTGCCCGCTGCACTGGCGCGGGCGCAATTGGGCGATGTGCTGCAGGAGCGCTGTCAGCGCTGGAACCAGCGCTACCACTGGCTGGCCGGAGCACTCGAAGGCGCGGCGCATGTGCGCTTGCCGACGCGTCCGCCCAAAGAGCAGTTTGTGGGTAGCTCCATCCAGTTTTTGCTACGCGACATGACGCGCGCGCAAATGCAGACGGTCATCGCCGCCTGCGCAGAGCAAGGCCTGCACATCAAATGGTTTGGTGCCGACGAGCCTGTGGGTTTCACCAGTGTATGGACGCACTGGCGATACTTCGGCCAAGCGCAGGATTTGCCCCAGGCGCAAGCGGTGCTAGGCGCTTTGTGCGACCTGCGCCTCCCCCTTTCGCTGACCCAGGCCGATTGCCTGGGCATTGCGCACACGATACGAGCGGCTGTGAAAAGCGTGTTTTCGTAGGACCATGCCCCGCATGGATTTTTTTATAAAAGGAGACTTACATGAAATTGCAAAAACGCCAATTACTGGCACTTGCCGCGGGCCTGAGCCTGTGGGGCGCTGCCGCACTAGCCCAGCAAAAAGAGGTGACCTTCGCGCACCAGGACATGCTGGTGCCCTTCCAGGCAGTCATCGAATCGGGTGAGCTGGAAAAAGCCACCGGCTACAAAATCAACTGGCGCATGTTCGGCGGTGGCGGCGACGTCATCAAGGCCATGGCTTCGGGTGATGTACAAATTGGCCAAGTCGGCTCCAGCCCCCTGACCGCTGCGGTGACCCAGGGCCAAGAGATCAAGCTCTTTTGGATTTTGGATGACATCGCTGACGCCGAAGCGCTGATTGCGCGCAATGGCAGTAATGTCAATTCGGTCAAAGACCTCAAGGGTAAAAAAGTGGCCACGCCGTTTGTATCCACCGCCCACTACCAACTGATGGCCGCGATGAAACTCGAAGGCCTGTCTGCGAAAGACGTGAACGTGCTGAATTTGCGCCCACCGGAAATTGCAGCAGCCTGGGAACGTGGCGACATTGACGCTGCCTTTATCTGGGACCCGGTGCTCTCCAAAATCAAGAGCAACGGCAAGTCGATTGCCAGCTCGGGCTCCATCGGCCAAAAAGGCTACCCCACGTTTGACGGTATTGCAGTCAATACCAAATGGGCAGCGGAAAACGATGCATTCATGGTGGCCCTGGTCAAAGCCTTGAACAAGGCCGACAGCGAGTACCGCGCCAACAAAGCATCTTGGACGGCCGATACGCCCCAGGTCAAAGCGATTGCCCGCGTCACCAAAGCCGATGTGAAAGACGTACCCGCCGCCATGGCGCTGTACGTTTTCCCCACAGCGGCTGAGCAACTCGGCCCCAAATGGCTGGGCGGCGGCGCTGCCAAAGCGATGGCAGAGACGGCAGTGTTCCTGAAGGAGCAAGGCCGTATCCAGGAAATCAAGCCCGACTACAAAGTGTTTGTGACCGATAGTTACGCAAAACGCGCCGCAAACTAAACAACCATTTTTGTATCCCTCGAGCCCCCGCCATTGGCGGGGGTTTTTTTGCCCAAATTGAAGAATATTTTTATTGGTACTGCGTATAGCTAATTTTAAGAGAATAATAAGCGTTTTAAGGATAGATACCAAACCATGCGACGCAAACATCCTACGCCCTGTGTTCGCCCCAAGGGACCGCAGGAGCCTTACGCGCCGCACCGGTCCCGCAATTGCATCATTAATTGCCCTATGCAATCATGACTATCACTGGGCGATTGCGTCAGTTTTTATATAACGGGCCTGATTTAAATAGGCGCAACTTGCTGCTATTTGCGCTGACGATTGGTTGTGTGAATACCCTGGTTTATTTCTGGTTGCCGTCGCCAGGGTTTGACCATAATCTCAATTTACTGGCCTTTGTCATTTTTCTGATATTGATCAGTCTGGTGCTGCTTTTTGATGCCGTCAGCCTAAGCGCACATGCCTTGATATTTCTTTGCTTTGCCGTTTTGGTACCGATGGTTGGGCAATCGGGCGGTATTAATTCGCCGAATATTGTATGGATGCCGGTGCTGGCGATTGCCGCGCTTTTGCTCATCAACTTGCGCTGGGCGGTAATCTGGCTGGTAATCATCTTGCTGCACAACTTAGGGCAGTTTTTGGCGGTCCAAGCCCACTGGATCAGCGGAACGGTCAATCCGCAGAACATGTCACTGGACTCCGCACTGTTAATCAAACTCAATATCTTGCTTTTCCTCATGGTCGCGCTCGGCATCTACGATTGGATGTACCGCAACAAGACGCAATACATGTCCGAGCGCAATTTGGAATTGGAAGCCACACAAACGGCTCTTATCCAAGCCCAAAACCACAAAGATGAATTTATTGCTTCTGTAGGCCACGAGTTACGTACGCCTATGAATGCTATTTTGGGCCTCAATGACGTACTGATCGATGAACTGGCCGATGAGCCAGAGCAGGTCAATGCTGCCCGACATATACGCGATGCTACGAACCAGTTGCTGCGCGTCGTCAACGACATTTTGGATATCGCACAGTTGGAGTCCGGTCGTTTTCATTTCTCCGAGACAGACTTTTTATTGGCAAATGCTTTACAGATGTGTCTGAAGAAACACCACGCGAAAGCCCACGCCAAGTCCTTATTACTGCATGCGGACATCCAGATCAAGTTAGACCATTGGGTAAGAGGGGATAGCCAGCGACTGACACAAGTACTGGGTCACCTGCTGGAAAATGCAGTCAAGTTCACCTCGCAAGGCGGTGTTTACGTACGCGCTTGGAAACAGGGGGACGTGCTGCGCATAGAAGTGGAGGACACCGGCATCGGCGTGGCAGCGCAATACATAGACACCATTTTCAGCCGATTTACCCATGCCAATATGAACACCCATCGGGCATTTGACGGTGCCGGGCTCGGATTGGCGCTCAGTAAGCACCTGGTTTCTCAGGCGGGGGGGGGAATCGGGTTGTCCCAAAAAGCCACCTTAGGCGCACTCTTTTGGCTGGAGTGGCCTCTGCCGGATGTGCAATCACAGCAGGCGCCGGCGAATCCGCAACCCAGAGCTTCATACCAGTCTTCACGTTTTTTGATCGTGGATGACCACCCCATGAACCAAATGGTCGTCCAGATAATGCTGCGAAAGCGCTGGCCCCAGTGCCAGATAGATATCGCCGAGAACGGCGCAATGGCTTTGATATTGTTGGACCTCGCAAGTTACGATCTCGTTTTAATGGATCTGTACATGCCAGGTATTGACGGGTTTGAGGCGACCAGGCAGATCCGTCAACATTCCAACCCGCGAATCAGGGCAACGACGATTATCGGTTTAACCGCGAACAATATGTCGGGAGATATCCAACGCTGCCTAGACCTTGGCATGCAAACCGTCATTTTGAAGCCAATAGATCAGCAGGTATTGTTTACCGCAATTGAACAACACATGAATCTAGGCATGCAACATGAAACTGTTTAGGTTCAATTTGCCTCCATTTGATAAGGCCGCCATGGCGCGAGATCCGCGCCGCGCTTTTGGCTATGCGGTGCTCACTCTGGCTAATATTTCCTCATTTTTGGCTACCGTGACTACACAATACCCAGAAGTAGCGATGGCCAATGGGATTGCCTGCATTTTCTGGGCAGCTCTTCTGTTTTGGTTTCATCTGGGTTTGTCCAATGAAACGGCCTGTCATTTGGGTTCGGTCATTGCGGCTGTGGCGGTATGTGCCACAGCCTGGTACTCCGGCGGCGTCTACTCCAGCATATTGGCCTGGCTTTCCGTGTTGGTGATTGCGAATTATTTTGTGATCGGACCACGCGCTGGCCTGTTATGGGTCGTCATCACCTTAGCTGCGCACTTCTTTGAAACTTACAGCACAAGTTGGTTCGGCTGGGGACCGCTCAGGGTGGGCACTTCATTTGCGCAAAGCGCCAACTCCCTGACCGACTATTCGATGGTTTTTATTTGTATCGCCTTGGTTTTGTTTTTCTACTACCGCATCAACGAGCAGGCTTACGCCGATCTAGTTCAGCGCCGAACCGCCTTACAGGTCAAGCGCATGGAATTAGAGGCTGCATTGGCGGCGCGCGACCGTTTCATAGCCTCTGTCAGCCATGAACTGCGTACCCCAATGAACGCCATACTCGGATTGAGCGACCATCTAAAAACCAGCGTGAAGGATAAACCCGGTGCCATTGCCGTGCTCCAACATACAAATCAAGCCGCAGACCATTTGATGACGGTGATTAACGATGTGCTGGACTACACGCAATTCAAGTCCGGTCAGCTTCGTCCGCAATGGGAAAAAGTGAACCTCCATGAAGTACTAGAAAGTGCTTTTAGACTATTTCAACCGCGCATTGCCTCCAGCAACTTGCGCTACCACTGCCAGATTGATGACGCCGTCCCGATATGGGTGCGTACCGACAAACATCGGCTTACCCAGGTGCTGGTCAATTTGCTGGGCAACGCGATCAAATTTACCGAGTCCGGCTTTGTCTTGCTCAAAGCCAGCGTAGATTCTCAAGGAAGCGTCGAAGTGTCGGTCGAGGACAGCGGGATTGGCATCTCCGCAGACGAACAGGCCCGACTTTTTGACCGCTTCTCCCAGGCAAATCCGAGTATTCAAAGGCGTTTTGGCGGGTCAGGCCTAGGCTTGCTGATATCCCAGCAACTCGTCAACCTGCTTGGCGGAACCATGGGCTTTCACAGTGAGGCCGCAAAAGGCTCGCGCTTTTGGTTTCGTCTGCCCTTGCAAGCCGTAGACGCGGCAGAGGTGCTACCGCCGGTAGAAAGCCAGCATTTGAGCCCGTCGTCACCGCAATGGAGCGTGCTTGTGGTAGATGACCACCCAGTCAACCGACTGTTATTGCGCCAGGTGTTATTGAGCCAATGGCCTGGAATAAAGATCTATGACGCAAGCGGAGGGCTGGAGGCACTGGAAATCATGCAATCCCAGACCATCGATCTGGTACTCATGGACATGGTCATGCCAGAAATGGACGGCATTGAGACGACCCGTGCAATTCGCAGGCGAAACACGAATGCAGCGAAGCCCATACCCATTCTGGGATTGACCGCCAACATCCATCCGCCCGATTTGGCGAACTTTGAAGCCGCCGGCTTGAATACCATCATGCTTAAACCCTTCGACCGGTTGCGCTTACTGCAGCAGGTACGGGAACTCCTGAGCTAAAAGTCCGCCGCACGCCGCCTATTCAATGAGGCGGCAATTGCTCTGATCCAATTTCCCTTAGCTTGGGTATTTTCGGCTGCTTAGCGGCCGCGGAACCAGCGCTTTTTCACTGCACCAGCGCCACCGCTTGATCTACAAAGCGATATACCTCAGCTGGCGTAATGCCGTTAGGCCCTTTGGTTTTTTTGTCCCGGGTCTGGCCCGTACGCACCACTACCAAATCCAAGGACGGGACCACCATCACATATTGCCCCTGGTGACCCTGCAAAAAATAAAACGGATATTTGTAGCTCCAATCCATCCACAAGGAATGTCCGTAGTAGGGCTGTAAGTCAGGCTTTCGGATGCGTTCGACAAAAGCTTTGTCTAAAAGAGTTTTTCCATTCCATTGGCCATCTTGCAGCATCAGTTGCCCCATCTTGGCGAAATCGCGCGCCGTAGCAAAAATGCAGCAATAGGTGCGTTCCATGCCGCCTTCGCTGCCCTCGCGATCCAAGGTATAGAGCGCATCGCTTTCCATGCCCAGCGGCGCCCATAAGCTGCGCGAAAGGTGTTCGCTAATCGTCAAGTCGGGTTGCTTGGCCTGCAATGCCCGCTTTAAAAATACACCCAATAACTGGGTGGAGCCGCTGCTGTACTCGTATTCGGTGCCCGGTTCGCGCTCAAAGCCTTGGCGCAATACCAGTTTTTCGGCGTCTTTACCGTAATACAAATCCGTGGTGATATTGAGTGGCAGGTAATAGTTTTCCGTCCAATCATGGCCGGACTTCATGCTCGAGAGCTGCGAAATCGTCGCTTTCTGGCCGCGCGGGTCTTGCGCGTATTCGGGCAGGCGCTCGGTAAAGGGTGCATCAAAGCTGCTGATAGCGCCTTGCTGCACCGCCATTTGCACTTGCATCGTGGTAATGGTTTTGGCCATAGAGAACGAGTTGGTGCGGCTTTGCGCGGAATAGGCGCCGAAATACTGCTCATGCACCAAGGCGCCTTTTTGTGCCACCAAAAAGCCTGCCGTGCCGTGTTGCTGCAGGTAGGACGCCATGGCCGGATCCAGGGCTTTTTGGTTATAGCGCGCGTCCTTGGGCCAAGCTTGGGGAGTGCCTGTTGCAATGTTGCGCTGCGCAAAATTGTGGGCGTCATCGATATGGGCTGTGCTGTGGCCCTGGAAATAGGTGCTAGCCAGCGCTTTCCAAAAATAACCATGGCCTCCCAATTGAATGGCAGCGGCCAGCAGGGCTAGCACCAAGAGTACACCGTAAGCGAGTTTTTTCATATCGGCCTTTTTGTTTGCTCGCATTCTAAGAAAGCGGACGCAGGTTTGGTGGCTAGGCCAAGCCAAACGCTGTATCGCAGCGTCAATCGCTCGCTCCTACGGCAGTCCGAGTACGCCCCCATCCCCAATTGGTACACCAGGCAGGTGCTAGTCGAACTGCCACGCGATCCTTGTGAATTAAATAAAACAATAGTACAGCAATGTATAAGGACAATTCATAATCAACATTTTTTATAAATTTAATAAAATTAAAATTAAATTAATCGAATATTGGCTAGTTGCGCGTAGCGTAAAGAATCATTATTTCTTTATTACTAGCAAATCCCATGCCTGACTACTTCTTAATTCACCCTGCATTGGCGCATAGATCCAAACCGAAGGTGAACGTGAAGGCGCTGGGCATCCAGCCAGCAGCACTGCGGCGCCTGCTAGTAAACGCGATCGGTGGGGCAGTCTTATTGGTGTGGGATGCGCACACCGCTTGGGCTGCGTGTAGCCCGGCCGCAGCAAATAGCGTGATCGCCACATGCACTGGCACTATCCTGAGCCAATATGGAACCGGCGCACAAACCAATGGCACCATCCAAGTCACTGCCGGCGCAGCTTTCAACGTGGGTGGAAACAACTACGCCCTATCCTTCGGCTCGCTGACCACCGTTGACAACTACGGCACCATCGCCGTTGCCCCATCGGCGAACGTGGCCGGTGCGGCCATTTCCGCCAATTCGGAGGCGGCCATGGTCAACAACTACGCGGGCGCCGCCATCACCGCCATAGCGAGTGGCACAGGTTCGGCCTCTGGCCTAAAGGCTGGAACAACAGCTAGCGTAGCCAACGACAGTAGCGCTAGCATCTCAGGAAGCACCAACGGGTCGGGCACAGCCTACGGCGTTCAGGCAGTCGCTGGCGCGACGACCGTGCGATCTAACGCAGGAAATATCAGCGCATCGGCCTTGGGAGCCAACGGCGCTGCCAATGGCGTGTTGGCCGGGACCGATGCCACCGTAAGTTCCAACACCGGCACCATCAATGCGAACGCCGCGGGCTCTGGCCTGGCCCGTGGCGTTTATGGCGCGAGTTCGGCCATAGTCACCACAAACAGCGGGACCATCCAAGGGATAAGCGCATCGGGCCGCGGCTCCGGCGTTATTGGCGCTGCGGTCAGCATCCTCGAAAACGAGGGCACGATTTCCGGGACCAGCAACGCCAGCTATGGCTATGGCGTCAATGGCTCAACAAGCGCGGTGGTGACCACCAACCGGGGAAGCATTGTGGGCAGCAGCACATCCGGCAACGCCTATGGCGTCATTGGCGCGGTCTCAGCGAGCGTTGTGGTGGGCAACAACGCCAGCGGCGCCAGTATCACCGCGACCAGCGGATCGGGCAGCAGTTGGGCCGTCTATGGCGGCTCTTCCGTTAACGTGACGCTTAACGCAGGCCGCATTGCGGCCTCGAGCACGGAGGCCAGCGCTTCGGGCCCGTCCTTTGGCTTGAACGCCGGCGGATCGTCCGTCACCGTGGAGTCCAACGTCGGCACTATCAGCGCGTCGTCCGCCGGGCCTGTAAGTTTGGCCGCAGGCGTCATCGCAAGCACCTTCGCCACGGTCACCAATACGGGCGCCGCTGCTGTCATTTCCGGGACGACGGGCGGCTCTGGCACAGCCTATGGGGTGCGATCCGGTTCTTCGACCGCCACCATCACGGCCAATGATGGAAAAATCTACGGCGTTTCCGCAGCAGGCGCAGCCTATGGCGTTTTCAACACTACGGCGGGTGCGAATATCGTCGTGACCCGCAACGTCGGCGACATCTATGGCCAGGGCGGATCGGACAGCAGCGCTGGTCTGTATGCGGGCGCCGACAGTGTCTTAGTGGGAAGCAACAGCGGCAACATTTACGGTGTCAGTACGTCCGCCGGAGCCGCGTACGGAGTCTATAGCGGAACCACCGTCTCGGTAAGTGCCAACACAGGAACCATCTTGGCCGCCAGCAATACAGTTAGCGGCGCCTATGGCGCCTATGGCGTCTATGCGAGCGACTCGGCGACCGTAGCGAATAGCGGCGCCGTTTCGGGAAGAACCGCCGGCTCGGGCGCCGCCGCAGGCATTTACGCACTGAATGCGAACCTAACGCTTAGCAATGGAGGCTCGGGCTCTGTGGCGGCCCTGGCCACAGGCACCGGCACTGCTCATGGTGTGCTAGCCGGCACCTATGCCACGGTGAGCAATGCAAGCGGTGCCAGCATCACCGCCACCAGCGCTTCGGGTAATGCCTACGCTGTTCGCAGCAATAACGCAAACACCAGCATCAATAACAGTGGCAGCATCAGCGCAAGCGCAGGCAGCGGTTTGTCCTATGGCCTGTACCTTAGTGGCGGAGGCGCCAGCATCATTAACACCGGCTCCATCAGTGGCCAAAGCGCCAGCGTTTTTGCTGGCGCGCCTGTGGCCAGCGTGGTCAACTGGCAAGGCGGTAGCGCCGTCGACGCGAAATCTACTGCACTGACATGGACCGGCATCTTGCCCAGCCAATACACGCTGGGCGTGAGCTCCCCATCACGCTATGGACAAATCTGGTTCAGCAACCCCAGCGGCACCATGGCAGTAGATATGGACAGCAGCTCCACCTTGGCGCTGGGTAGTTATGCCAAAGCTGTGACTGGCGTGCACGCCGCCGCCATCAGTAGCGCCGCAGGTACGCAGGGACTGTTCAAATGGCAGTTGTCCTTAAGCGATAGCAGTAATTTGTACTGGGACTTACTGGTGACTCCGAACGGCATAGCCAGCGGCGAGATCAAAGCCGCCAGCGCTTTGAACCAAACCTTTATGCCCTACTTCTTTGGCGGCACGCTGCAAGTCAACAGCGACGGCAGTAGCTGGAACGATAACTTTGTGTTGGACGCATCGATCACCAACAGCGTGGCCTTAGGGGGCAAGAGCGCCACATTTGGCGGCTCATTCTCTAACGGTACCGGCAGCGCCGGGCATATCAACTTTACGGGCAGCGGCACCGCTATTCTTACCGCAAGTAACAGCTACAGCGGCGGCACTGGCATCGATAGCGGCACGACTTTGCAAATCGGCGATGGCGGCAACAGCGGCACGCTCGGTAGCGGCACGCTCACCAACGATGGCGTGCTGCTGGTCAAGCGTACGGGCACACTGGCCTTGGACATGCGCATCGAAGGCAGCGGCAGGGTAGCGCTCGATGGCGGCGGCACGCTGGCCATGCTGGCAGCCAATACGTACACGGGCTCCACCACCATCAGCACAGGCTCCGCCTTGGTCTTACAAGGCGCTGGCAGCATTGCCAACAGCAGCAGCGTAAGCAACCAGGGCAAGTTCGATATTCGCGGGACTGCCGGCAACATCGTCCCCTTGACGCAGTTCAGCCAAGGCGCTAGCGGCCAACTGTTGATGCGCACTAGCGCCAGCGGCGCGCAGTTGCTCAGCGTTACAGGCACCGCCAGTTTGAACGGCACACTTACGCTCAGTGCCCAGGGCGGTCGCTATCAGTCCGGTAGCTTCAAACTGATAGAGGCAGGTCAGATTATTGGGACCTTTAGCAACGTATCCATAGAACCGGGCAATTTCGTACGCAGCTATGCGCTCTCGTACAGCCCGCAAAGCGTGGACTTAGAAATGGTACTTGGGCCTGATTCGGCCAATAGCCGCCAAGCGCTAACGTATGCCGCTAGCGCGCAAACGGCTTTGGTGAAGCAGCGTAATCAGTTGCTGTCCGACATGCTCAGCCAGGAGTGCTTTCCCATTCAGAGTGGGCAAAGCTGTATGGCCATTGAAGGGCGCCATGGACGCAGCACCCTGAGCAACGAAGGCACGGGCTTGATCAGCGGCGCTTGGCAGGTTTCGCCCACGCTGCGAGTGGGTGGGTATGTGGAACAAGGCGATGTACAACTGCGCCATAGCGGCGTAGGCTTTAGCAGCAATGCCCCCAGCTTGGGCGGCTTTTTACGCTGGAATACCAACCCGGATGGCAGCGGCCTGCAAGCGCGCTTGTCGTTTGCGACGCATACAGGCAAATTGCAAATTACGCGTGACAAAACCCTGGCCGATACCGAAGCCGGCAGCGGCACTGCTTTGCTGCAAAGCTATGCCTTGGGCGCTGAGCTGGCCTGGGGTATTCCGCTAGGTGACAGCACCTTGCTCAAGCCGTTTCTGGGCGTGCAAGACACGCGCAGCGAGCGCGGGGCCTACATGGAGGCCAGCTCTGCCGATGTGACGAACCCCATAAGCTACGAAAGTTTTGCGCACAACACCTTGTACACCCTAGCAGGTCTGCGCCTGAGCGGCGTGGCCACCGACGGCTTTAGCTACCAACTCAGCGGCGGCTTGCAATACAAGGAAAGGCGCTACGGCAGCGACTTAAGCGGCAGCAGCCAGGTTTACAAACTAGAGGCCTTTGCGCTGGATATGCGCGATGCCAGTGCCAACCCGGAGCTTGTGGGCTCGGCTGACCTGCACTACCACTTGGGCAAAGACCAGCAGATCACCGCCACGCTAGCCATGCGCGGGCCTCTCAGCGATACGCCGCAGGTGTTCAAGGCGGCACTGGGGTACCAGGTTTCGTTTTAAGCAAGCCTTGCATAAGGCCAAACCCGTCATTGCCAGGGCGTAGGCTGTGGCAAAGTGTCGTCATTGCGAGGTCGCAGGCCGTGGCAATCTATGGATCCATGCCTGGATGGATCGCCGCGTCGCTGCGCTCCTCGCGATGACCTGTTATGCAAACCTTTCTTAACGAAAATCGCGGCTACCTGCGGATAAATCGCCCAACCAATCAGTCAAGTCCACCAGACGCTTGGCGATCAAGTGACGCACAAGGCCACCGCTTTCCATGTCGCGCTGCCACACGCCATAGACCGCCAACAGCCGCGCGCGCAATAGCTCCGCACGCTGTTTTTCTTTCAAGCTTTTCCAGACGATGACGTTGATGCTGCCGGTCTCGTCTTCCAAGGTCACAAAGACCACGCCTTTTGCGGTTTGCGGTTGCTGGCGCATGGTGATGATGCCGCAAGCGCGCACCAAACGGCCATGCGGCAAATCGCGCAACTGCGCTGCGCTGAGCAGGTTTTTAGCAGCCAGGCGCGCACGCAAAAACGACAACGGATGGCTGCGCAACGTCAGGCCGGTAGCGGCATAGTCAAACACCACTTCCTGCGCTTCATGCGCAGCGGCCAAGACTAGCGGTTTTTCATAGACCGGCGCGCCTTGTAAAAGCGCAGGCGCGCGGTGCAATGCTGATGCGTCCCACACCTGCTGGCGGCGGTGGCCGCTGAGCGACAACAAGGCATCTGCGCTGGCCAAGGCTTTGAGATCGCCCGCATCCAAGCCACAGCGCAAAGCCAAATCTTCGGTGCTGACGAAACCCCCCAGCCTGCGCGCCTCAGCAATGCGCAAAGCCACGCGCGCATGCAAACCCGCCACCATGCGCAAACCCAGCCGGATGGCCGGTTGCAACTCGAAGTCAGAACCCGATTTTTCGAGCGTGCAATCCCAGTCGCTATAACTCACGTCAGCGGGTAGCACCATGAGTCCATGGCGGCGGGCGTCTTGCACGAGTTGGCTGGGGCTGTAAAAGCCCAGTGGTTGGCTGTTGAGCATGGCGGCCAAAAAGCAGGCGGGTTCGTGGCATTTGAGCCAGCAGCTCACATAAACCAAAAGTGCAAAACTGGCGGCGTGGCTTTCAGGAAAACCGTATTCGCCAAAGCCTTCGATTTGCTTGAACAGCGCATCGGCGTATTCCTGCGTGTAGCCGTTGGCCACCATGGCGCCGACCAAGCGTTCGTAAAAATGTTGCAAGCCGCCCTGGCGTTTCCAAGCGGCCATGGAGCGGCGCAAACTGTCGGCCTCGCCGCCACTGAAGTTGGCCGCCGCCATGGCGATTTGCATCACCTGCTCCTGAAAAATCGGCACGCCCAAAGTGCGCTTGAGCACTTCTTGCAAAGCTGCGCTGGCGTATTGCACGGCTTGCGGATTGGCGCGTGCTTTGAGGTAAGGATGCACCATGCCGCCCTGAATAGGACCGGGCCGCACGATGGCTACTTGCACCACCAGGTCGTAAAAACAACGTGGCTTGAGGCGCGGCAGCATGCTCATTTGCGCGCGGCTTTCGATCTGGAATACGCCCACGGTATCGGCCTGGCAAATCATGTCGTAGGTCGCCGGGTCTTCTGCCGGAATGTCTTGTAAGCGCATTGGCTTACCGCGCCACTGGCCTATGAGGTCCAGGCAGCGGTGGATAGCGCTGAGCATGCCCAAGGCCAGCACATCCACCTTGAGCAAGCCCACCGTATCGAGGTCGTCTTTGTCCCACTGGATGATGCTGCGATCAAGCATAGCCGCGTTTTCTACCGGCACGATGCGCGTGAGCGGCCCTTGCGTCAGCACAAAGCCGCCTACGTGTTGGCTGAGGTGGCGGGGGAAGCCTTGTAGCTGGGTGGCCAGGTCAAGCCACAGTTGGAGGCGGCGGGGTGGTGGGATGGTGAAGTCACTTGCTTCGTCATGTGCCTGGGCGGTAGAGCGCTGTGCTTCGTTTTCCTCGGTGGGCGCCAGAGCGGCAGAGCGCCCAGCTCCGTGTCCCCCGCCCGCTGCGCGGGCTCCTCCTTTACCTACGCTGAGCGCTCTGCCGCTCTGGCTTGTGGCACACGAAGAAGTAACAGTTGCAGTTACCCGCTCAATCGCACTTTGCAAGCGCTCGGCCAGCACGGTGCGGCCATACATTCCAGGGTGCTCTTTGGCCAGCGCGTTGATCAGCGCTTCAGGGATTTGCAGCGCGCGACCTACATCGCGCAGCGCGCTGCGTGGCCGGTAACGCGTGACGACGGCGGTTATCGCGGCGCGCTCGCGGCCATATTTGGCGTAGATGTATTGGATGACTTCTTCGCGCCGCTGGTGCTCAAAGTCCACATCGATATCGGGCGGCTCGTCGCGCTCTCGCGAGATAAAACGCTCAAACAATACGCTCATGCGCGAAGGGTCCACCTCGGTCACACCCAGGCAGTAGCACACCGCCGAATTAGCCGCCGAACCGCGCCCCTGGCACAAGATGCCGCGACTGCGCGCAAAGCGCACGATGTCGTGCACCGTAAGGAAATACATCTCGTACTTCAACTCGGCGATCAGCGCCAGCTCATGCTCCACTTGCGCGCGCACGCTATCGGGCATGCCTGCGGGGTAGCGCACGCAGGCGCCCTCCTCGGTGTAATGGCGCAGCGTCTGCGCTGGCGTCTGGCCCGGTAATACAGCCTCCAAGGGGTAGTGGTAGCGCAAGCTGTCCAGCGAAAAATGGCAGCGGCTGGCAATCTCCAAAGTGTTCGCCAAATGCTCTGTATCAAACAAGCTAGCCAAACGCGCGCGGCTACGCAAATGCCGCTCGGCATTGGCCTGCAAGCCGCGCCCGCATTGCGCCACCGGCAGGCGCATGCGCACAGCGGTGATCACATCGTGCAAAGGCTTGCGCGAACGCACATGCATTTGCACCGCGCCCACGGCCACCACCGGCAGGCCGCTCAAGTGTGCGATCTGGCGTATGCGCAAGCTGTGCAGCGCGTCCTGCGCGCCCAAGCTGCGCGTGGCGCCCAGCCACACCTGCGCGCCACAGTGCGCACGCGCAGCCGCTGCAATCGCACAGGCTTTTTCCATCGACAAAGCGGGCGGCAAAAGCAAAATAATTTCATTGCCTGCCAAGCTCGGCCAAGCCGCCCAGCCGCCTTGCGCAGGCTGCCAATGCAACGCGTACTGCCCCTTAGGCGCGGCACGGCGCGCGCTGCTGATGAACTCGCACAGATTGCCCCAACCCTGCAAATCGTGGGGCAGTGCGACGAAGCGAAACAGTGTCTCCCCCGCCACCGCGCGCACACCAAACTCAGCGCCCGGCAGGAATTGCAAGCCCGCCGCACGCGCCGCTTCGTGTGCGCGCACCACACCGGCCACCGAACATTCATCGGTCAGCGCAAGCGCCGCATAGCCCAAAGCCTTGGCCCGCGCCACCAACTCCTGCGGCAAAGACGCGCCATGCTGAAAGCTGAACGCGCTGATGGCGTACAGCTCGGCATAGGCGGGGGACGGGGTAGCGGTGGGCACAGAAGCTTCGTTTTAAATACTGTATAAAAATACAGTATAAACAGGCAACCTAAACCCTGTAGCAACCTTAGGATCGCCCTTGCACATCAGAAAGCTCCATGAACATAGCTGTCGCCCCGGACTCCGCTACCACCGCCCCAGCCCCCATCACCCTGCGCCAAGCCTGGCCGTTTTGGTTGAAGGTCGGCTTTATCAGCTTTGGCGGGCCTGCCGGTCAGATTGCGCTACTGCACGAAGAGTTGGTGGAGCGGCGGCGCTGGATTTCGGATGCGCGCTTTTTGCATGCGCTTAATTACTGCATGGTGCTACCCGGCCCGGAGGCGCAGCAGTTGGCCACTTACCTGGGATGGCTGATGCACCGCACCTGGGGTGGCATCGTGGCGGGGGTCTTGTTTGTGCTGCCTTCGCTGCTTATCCTGATCGGCCTGTCGTGGGTGTATCTGGTGTTTGGCGGCACGGCGTTGGTGGCGGGGCTGTTTGCGGGTATCAAGCCAGCGGTCACGGCCATCGTGCTGCAAGCGGCCTGGCGCATCGGCACGCGCACTTTGCGCCACCGTTTGTTGTGGGCGCTGGCGGCCCTGTCCTGGTTTGCGCTGTATGTGTTGCAAGCGCCCTTTCCAGCCATCGTGCTGGGTGCAGGGCTAATAGGCACCATCGGCGGGCGCTTGGCGCCGCAGGTGTTTCAAGCGGGCGCCGGCCACGCAGCCAAGGCAGGGCCGCACGCACCGGCCTTGATTGACGACGACACGCCCACACCCGCACATGCGCGTTTTACGCTGGCCGGTTTGGTCAAGGTGCTGGCCGTTGGGCTGGTGCTGTGGCTCGTGCCCATGGCGCTGCTTATGCTGACGCAGGGCTGGGAGCACACGCTCACGCAAATGGCCTGGTTTTTCACCAAGGCGGCGCTGCTGACTTTTGGCGGAGCCTATGCGGTGTTGCCCTATGTGTACCAGGGCGGCGTGGAGCAGTTTGGCTGGGTGACGGCGGCGCAGATGATCGATGGCCTGGCCCTGGGCGAGACCACGCCGGGGCCGCTGATCATGGTGGTGGCTTTTGTGGGCTATGTGGGCGGACACACCCAAGCGCTGCTGGGTCCAGACCATCTTTTTTTGGCCGGTGCGCTGGCCGCCACGGTGGTGACTTGGTTTACCTTTTTGCCCTCGTTTGTGTTCATCTTGGCAGGCGGGCCTTTCATCGAATCCACGCACCAGGATTTGCGTTTAAGCGCACCGCTGACCGCGATTACCGCCGCCGTGGTCGGCGTCATCGTCAGCCTGGCGCTGTTCTTCGGCCAGCATGTGTTCTGGCCGCAAGGTACGGGTGGGCGTTTTGATGTGGCATCTGCTGCTATAGCCGCAGCCGCCGCGCTAGCGCTGATTCGATTTAAGCGGCCTGTGGTGCAAGTGATTGCGGCTTGTGCGTTGGCGGGCTGGGTTTTGTCGGTGGTGGCTTAGCGAAGAAAGGGTCAAGTTGCCGATACTGAAATTTTCAGTCCCGTGGCTTTGAGCACCGCACTGAGCGTTTTGATCGTCGGGTTGCCCCGGCTAGACAGCGTGCGGTACAGCGTTTCGCGTGAAAGCTGGGTTTTTTCAGCAATAAAGGCCATACCTCCCCGTGCTTCGACCACTTTGCGCAATGCCGTGAGATAGGTCGCCGGGTCTTCATCTTCGCCGGCGGCATTCAGGTACTCGGCTGCAAACGCAGCGTCTTGCAACTGCGCAAAGAGCCAGTCGTCATGGTTGATGCTTGCATTCATAGTTTGTTCCTTTGCTGCCACTCATTCCAACCTTGTATGGCGCGGGCAATATCCTCCTGCTGACTGCGCTTATCGCCACCAGCGCATAAGAGAATAAGTTGCTTGCCCGCCATTGCGTAATACATCCGGTAGCCCGGTCCCCAATCAAGCCGCAGCTCCCAGACACCTGACCTAGCGGCTTGCAGTCACCAAAGTTGCCGTTGTGCAGCCGAATCAGTCGGGCGGCAATCCGGGCTTGTACTTGTCTGTCCTTCAAGCTATCAAGCCACCGTCCAAAAAGATCTTGACCCTTGGGGCTTGAGTAATGTCGAAGTTCGTACATAGGATTATCGTAGCTTTTGAGCTACAAAAAAGCAATTCGAATGCGTATTCCATGGCGATGCCCCTGGACCTTGATTTGCCTAGACATGCACAGCAACCGACTTGGCATAAGCCCACCAAGCCTTCAGGCAAACAAGCCATGCAAATACCAAGCGGCGCCCTGCCCTTGGGCGGCGCCTAGACGCTCGCGATAGACCCAGAGCAAACCCTGGCCGGGGCTGTGGGCGATGTAGTAATCGCGCTGCACTGGCGGGCCCGTATCCCAGGCCTGAAGTTCTAAGCGCTGCGGCCCGGCCAGCAAGGCCAGCGGGCCCTTCCATTGGGGCAAACCATCAGGGTCGCTGGGCAGGCTGCGCGCCTGGGGCAGCAGCCAGGTGGGATACAGCGCTTGCGCGGCTGTCGCGCTGGCTTGTGGCGCAGCGTGGGTGCTTGGGGCCGTGCCGCTGTTGGCTAGGCCTACGACGTTTAGCCTAGCGCCGCCCACTGCTGCCACTGGACTTGGAGCCAGAGGATGGCCCGCGCCCAGCGCCTGCCAGTTTTGCATGCACTCGGGGCGATGGTCGTCCTGCAAGGTCACGGCGCACACACTCTCAGGCCCCAGACGCGCAGCCACGCGTTCGAGCAAATGGTGCAGGCTGTCGCCGCTGCGCAGTTCATCGGGCAAAAGGCTCAGGCTTTGGCCGCGCAAGGCGCAGGTTTCCAGGGTACGCAGGTGCAAATACAAAACCGGCGCGGGTAGCGTGACCTGGGCTAGGTGTTCGGCTAACAAGCGCTCTAGGTGGCGCGGGTCTTGGGTGGGTTCGGCGGTGCGCAAGTGCAGGCGGCCATAGCCGTCGCCCTGGTGCCAATCATCACGGTAGCGGGCATTGGCACGGCGCGCATCGAGTTGCCAGCGCAGCTCTAGCGCCAATACCCCATGCTGGCGGGCGCGCAACCACAGTTGCAATTGCGCCAGCAAGCGGCGCGCGCCAAACAACAGAGCAGCGGCGGATTCGACCTGCGCGGCCAGCTCCAAGGGTGCGTCAAACACTTCGGGCAGGCGTAGCCAGGCATAGACCTCGGGCGCAGCGCCATAGGCCTGGTCCAGCGCCGCCAGCAAGGGCGCGCCAAAGCGGCGGGCCACGCCGCCACGCGGCAAGGCGCGCAACTGGCCCCAGGTGGTGCAGCCCAAACCCTCCAGCGTGGGCAGATGCGGCTGCGCTGCGGCCAGGGTGTGCAGGGGCAAGGCATCGGGCGGCAGCGGCGGGCGGGCCAGGTCACCGGCTTGCTGCAAGGCATCGCAAGCTAAGCGCGCCAACGCGAGTAAAGCGCTATCGCCATGCGCGTACTGCATAGGCAGGGGCGCCTGGTCGGGCTGCAACAACGCTTCTAGCAAGGCCACGCGCCCGCCAAACAAGCGCTCGCTGGCTGAAATTTCCAGCACTAAGGCCTGCTGCACTTGCGCCACCCAGGGCGTAAATTGCAAACCCCACCAGGCCAGCGCCGCCAGCGGGTCGGCCCAGGCTGCGGCGCCTGAAAGCGATGTTCCTACATCCGGGGCTGTAGCCGCCGTCAAAGCACTTGCACGCGGCAAGGCCAGGGGTGGCGCATAGGCACTTGCACCGGCATCACGGCTAGCTGCATGGTGTGCGTCTTGCGGGCACAAGGCCAGCCAGTAGGGATTCATGACGCCGCCCTGCGCGTTGGCAAAGTAGGAAAGCTCTGAATGCGTCCGTCATCGCGAGGAGCGCAGCGACGCGGCGATCCATCGGTGTGTGATGGGGCAAGCGAACTAGATTGCTTCGCTGCGCTCGCAATGACGGATGGGGGCTTATGCAGACCTTCCCTAGCGCTAAGTGCTGTCATAAGCTGCACTGGGGCAGCAACAGGGCTCGTGCCCTGCGCCGTAGTAGTAGTCGCAGGCGTCGTCGCAGCCGACAGCTTGGCGCTGGCCAGCACGCGCAATAGCGCTGCCGGGCGTGCTGTCAGATGCAGTGGCTCAGCCAGCGGCGGGCCGCGGCGTTTGAGGATCTGGACCGAAAGCGCCGCGTTATCGGCCAAGCTCAGCAACAAGCGCAGCACAGCGGGCGAGGCCTGGGCTTGCGCGGCCTCGGGGCGCAGCACGAAAAGCAGTTTGTGGTGTTCGGCAGCGGCCCACTGCAAGCGGCGCAATTGCTCGGGGCGCACCTGCGGCAGCCAGGCCAGCACTGCGTCCACCGCAGCGCAGCGCAGGGCTTGTTCGCTCAGCCACAAAGCGGCTGTGTCCGGGCTGTCCGCCGCGCCCAGCCAAAGCAGGCGATGCGCCTGCAAACCCTGGGCTTGCAAGGCCGGCGCAAACGGCAAGTAGGGCGGCGCCACCAGCACCACTGGGCCGCTGCCGCTGCGCGCCAGCGCGGGGAGCAGCAAGCGCCATTCGTTGTGCGCGCCCGGCGCTTGCAGCAACTCGGTCAGCGCACCCACCGGCCAACCGCCACCGGGCAACTGGGCGTCCAGCGCCGCATCGCCGCTGGGCAGGGTCTGCGCACGCGGCGCAGCCAGCGCATCAGCCCGCCAGACGTCGGCGCGCAGCAGCCCCGGCGCAGCGCGCGCGGGCTGGCTGTGGCTTGGGACAGGCAAGGCGGACATGGGCTAAAAATACTGTAAATAAATACAGTATATGGCAGCTTGTGGCGCCGCGCTAGACCCGCGTCAAGCAGTGTGAATCTCGTTGCCGACCGCAGGCCAGCGGCTGCGCATGTACATCCAGGCCACCAGGCCAATGCCCATCATGCAAATCGAGGCCGCAGCCAGCGCGACGGCCGAATGCATCACCAAGGGCGAGATGGCGCCCGCGACAATGGCATTGGCCAGCGAGCCGATAAAGCTTTGCAGCGACGAAGCCATGCCACGCCGCTCGGGGTACAGGTCTAGCACCAGCAGCGTGACCACCGGCACCATCATGGCCCAACCAAAAGCAAAAATACCCAGCGGAAACAAGGCCCAGCTGACATGGGCGGTAAACAGCAAATTAGCCACCAAATTAAGCACCCCGATGCACAGCATGATCACAAAGCCGTTGCGTATCTGGCGCTTGGGCGTGATGCGCCCGGCCACGCGGCCGCTGACCCAGGCCCCGGCCATGATGCCGCCGATGGTGATCAAAAAAAACCAGAAGAAATGCTGCGGCGCCAAATGCAGCACCTCGCCCAAAAAAACCGGCGCGCTGAGCACATACAAAAACATGCCGTTAAACGGAATGCCGCTGGCCAATGCCAGCAAGATAAAGCGTGGGTCCGAACCCAGTTGCCAATAACCGGCCATCAAATTGCGCACTTGAAAAGGCTGGCGCTGGCTGATGTGCAGCGTCTCGGGCAAGAGCCGGTAATTGGCGATCCACAAAATTACGCCGATAGCGGTAAGAAACCAGAACACCAAATGCCAACTACCCCACAGCAACAACTGCCCGCCGATCAGCGGCGCAATGGCTGGCGCAACACCAAAGTAAATCGTGATCTGGCTCATCACTTTTTGCGCTTGCGAGGGCGGGTACATATCGCGCACCACCGCACGCGCCACCACAATGCCCGCACCAGTCGAAAAGCCTTGCAGCGCGCGGAAAAAAATCAGCTGGCCAATGCTTTGTGACAACGCGCAACCGAGTGAAGCCAAAGTAAACACCGCCAAGCCCCAGAGCACCACCGGACGGCGACCAAAGCTGTCAGAAATCGCGCCGTGAAACAGCGACATCAGGGCAAAACCAAACAAATAAGCCGACAAAGTCTGCTGCATCTGCAAAGGCGTGGCGCCCAGCGAGGCAGCAATATCGGCAAAGGCCGGTAGATAGGTATCTATCGAAAACGGCCCTAACATGCCTAGCACCGCCAGCAGCACCGCAAAAGCCCATTGAGGAAGACGCCACAGCGATTGGGCGTCAGGATTCATTACATCGGGGTGATAAGAACATCCGGCTATTGGAACATGGCATGCGATTTAGACCCCTCAGGCGCGCCAGCAAGCTAAACCGCACACAGCCCTTGCATAGTAAGAGGAAAGCGCGAATGGGCTTGGCTGTGCTTTGTGACGTGCTAGCGTCCTGTCCGCTTTGCGCCTTCAGGCCGCAACCGCCTGCAATCCGTGCCAGCCTTCGCCCGCCATCCAGAGCGCGAGCAGTAGCATTAACAAGGTGGAAATATAGGGCGCTTTGGCGGCCCAATGACCAAAGCCAGTCCAGCGCTTGGTGGCTTGCCCCACGCTCCAGGCAGCAAGCACGCCCGAGGCCACCATCGTGAGCGCCAGGCCTACGCTAAAGCTGAGCACCAGTGCGGCTCCCAGCGCGACTTGTTTGAGCTGCAGACACAGCAGCAAAACGGTAATCGAAGCAGGGCAAGGAATCAAACCGCCGGTCAGCCCGAACACCAAAATCTGAGCATTGGTGGCATGGCCGGAGGCAAAGCGTTGTTCAATTTCTCGCGCATGCGCCCGGGCATGGGCGTCCATGCCTGGCGCTGCATCCGCAGTGGCGGTGCTGTGCGTATGCGCCGCGCTATGCGCGTGGCTGTGAGCCGCTACGTGTTCGCGCCCATGATCGTGACTATGACCGTGCTGAACCCCATGCTGATGCGCATGATCGCGGACTTCGTTATGGCCGCGCAGATGGTCGCTGTGAATACCATTGGCACCATGCTGGTGTCCATGCCTGTGGTCATGGCTATGGTCATGCGGATGCGGCAAACCCTGCAGCCAGGTGCGGTAGGCCATCCACAAGGCAGTGGCGGCGATCAGCACGGCAGAAATCAATTGCAAATAAGGCTCACTGGTTGCGGCATCCCACTGGCCGCCGAAATACAGCCCGCCCATGGCGACTGCCCAAACGATGGCGGTGTGCGACAGCGTGGCCGCCAGGCCCAGCAACACTGCCTGCCCAACCGTGCCGCGCACTGCGATGATGAAAGCGGCCATCATGGTTTTGGAATGCCCGGGCTCAAGTCCATGCAGCGCCCCCAGGGCGATGGCGCTGGGGATAAACCACCAGACGCTACTGTTGCCTTGTTGCAACATTTGGGCCAATTCATTCATTTCCCGGACTATAAGCCCGCAAGTAAACCTAGGGTAAACCTAGGGTAAACCAGTAGTTTTATTAGCACTCTCGGTGTTTGAGTGCTAATATTCAGGCTTCCGACTGAAGGAGTCCCCTATGTCCCTCGCAATCGCCTCCACTACCGCCTTGGCCCCGGCCAATCCCTGGTCTTTGGTGCCGCCGCTTGGCAACCTGGACGCTTACATCTCCACCGCCAACCGGCTGCCGATGCTGACGCTGGAAGAAGAACAGCGCTTTGCCCGCCAGTACCGCGACGACAACGACCTGGAAGCCGCCGGTAAGTTGGTGCTCTCGCACCTGCGTTTGGTAGTGTCGGTGTCGCGCCAGTACTTGGGCTATGGTTTGCCGCACGGCGACCTGATTCAGGAAGGCAATGTCGGCCTGATGAAGGCCGTCAAGCGCTTTGACCCGGACCAAGGCGTGCGTCTGGTGAGCTACGCGCTGCACTGGATCAAGGCCGAAATCCACGAATACATCCTGAAAAACTGGCGTATGGTGAAAGTGGCCACTACCAAGGCCCAGCGCAAGCTCTTTTTCAATTTGCGCTCTATGAAGCAGCGCTTTAAATCTAACGATGCCGCCGCCGATATGGCCACCCACCGCGACACCCTGAGCCCGGCCCAGGTGCGCGCCATGGCCGACGAGCTGAACGTCAGCGCCGAAGATGTGCTGGAAATGGAAACCCGGCTATCGGGCGGAGATGTCTTGCTAGATCCTATGGCCTCGGACGACGGCGAAGAGGTCTATGGCCCGATTTCCTACTTGACCGATAGCAATCACGAACCGCTGGCAGTGATCGAAGCGCACCGGCGCGATGTACTGGCCTCAGACGGTATTGCCAGCGCGCTAGAAGTGCTGGACCCGCGCAGCCGGCGCATCGTGGAAGAACGCTGGCTCAAGGTCAATGACGACAACAGCGGTGGTATGACGCTGCATGAGTTGGCAGCCGAATACGGCGTGAGCGCAGAACGTATCCGACAAATTGAAGTGGCGGCGATGAAAAAGATGAAAACTGCGCTGGTCGATTACGCTTAATGGGCGCAGTCTCCACACAGGCTTTCGCAGTGGATCATTAGACCCAAAGATCACACGATAGTTTGAAGAGGTTAACTCGTCGCGCAGCTTGCGCAGTACTTAAAAGGCCCGCACTGCGGGCCTTTTTATTTCAACAACAGTGCAATATCCGCCGCCAGCACCGGCGCGCCGCTGCCATAGCGGGTGAACAAGCGCAACTGGCCCTTGGTGTCAAAGACATAACCGCCCGCCGAATGGTCCATGGTGTAGTAGTCCGCGCTTTTCCCTGCTACCTTTTTATAATAAATTTTGAAATCTTTGGCAAGCACCGGCAATTGCTCTGGCGTGGGGCGCAATGCCAAAAACATCGGGTCAAAATTGACCATATAGGCTTTGAGCAATTCCAGCGTATCGCGCTCTGGGTCCAGCGTCACAAACAGCGCTTGTAAGCGTTCGCCATCGGCACCCAATAGTTTTTTGACTTGCGCTAGTTCAATCATCGTGGCCGGGCATACATCGGGGCATTGGGTGTAACCAAAAAATACCACGACCACTTTGCCCGCAAAGTCCGTGAGGTGGCGTATTTGCCCGTTGTGGTCGCTCAGCTCAAAGCCTTTAGCGTAATCGGCACCGGTCACATCCACCGAACTGAACGAAAGCTTGTTGGGCTCACATGCAGCTAGCAGAAAGGTTGCTGCGCCCAGACCCAATCCCAGACCCATTCGCATCACACTACGGCGTTGCAACATACCCGCCGATCGAAGGGAAGCATGGTGTTTCATAAAAGGTAATGGTCCAGCAGCAAGGCAGCGAACAAAGCGCTGAGATGAATCAGCGAAAAGCGAAAAGTAGCGCGCGCCAAAGTGTCCGAATAGTTACGCATCAGGCGCCAGGCATAGACACAAAACCATATGCTCAAAACCACGGCGGCAGCCAGATACAACCAAGAACTCATGCCGTACATAAAGGGCAACAAGCACGCGGCAAACAACACCCAGGTGTAGAGCAGGATATGTAGCCGGGTGAACTCACTGCCGTGGGTCACGGGCAGCATGGGCAATCCGGACTTGCGGTAATCCTCCACGCGGTACAAGGCCAGCGCCCAAAAATGCGGCGGCGTCCACAAGAAAATTATCAAGAACAAAATCAGCGCTTCGGGCCCGACATCGCCGGTCATCGCGGCCCAACCCAGCACCGGCGGCATGGCACCTGAGGCACCGCCAATCACAATGTTTTGCGGCGTCAAAGGTTTGAGGATGACGGTGTAAATCACCGCGTAGCCGACAAAGGTGGCGAAGGTGAGCCACATGGTCAGCGGGTTGACCCAAAAAAACAAAATTGCCGAACCGGCGCCGCACAAGAGCGCAGAGAAAATCAAGGTTTGGGTGTTGCTCAGCTCACCGCGCGCG
>Ga0209358_10000858_pt1 | contig 25774 bp, 27 predicted proteins | sample LauGreFa1BDMLBSN_2_FD_187574 | JGI IMG/M metagenome (GOLD analysis project Ga0209358, IMG submission 187574) | Freshwater lake microbial communities from Lake Michigan, USA - Fa13.BD.MLB.SN (SPAdes) (version 2) | ecosystem: Environmental > Aquatic > Freshwater > Lake | place: Lake Michigan, USA...
TGGTTTTCATAGCCAAGGCGTTGGCGCAGCGGGGGTCGGCCCTGAGGCACGGGTTTCTTGTTTGGACCCGCATGGCTTGCGCCAGGTATTTGCCTTGAGCTTGAAGCGCCCGGTGGATGTGCGCGGCGCAGCGGCCAATGCCTATGGCGATATTCGCCGCATTGACCAGGCCTCGCCGGTGTACGAGCGGGCCATGCCGGTGGACATTGGCCATGTGGTGTTGTTCACCGATCGTTTGCATGCCGCCGAAGATTTTTACCAGGCCTTGGGTTTTGTGACCTCAGACCGTTACCCGGGACGTGGCGTTTTCATGCGCTGTGCGCCGCAGGCGGGGCACCATGATGTATTTTTGTTGCAGGTGCCCGGCAAAGCGATGGGGCTCAACCATGTGGCCTTCACCGTGCGCGATATCCATGAGGTGTTTGGCGGCGGGCTGCACATGGGGCGCTGTGGCTGGAAAACCCAGCTCGGCCCGGGGCGGCATCCGGTCTCATCGGCTTATTTTTGGTATTTTGAAAACCCTTGTGGTGGCTTGATCGAATACAACGCCGATGAAGACCACCTCACAGCTGCTTGGCAAGCCAGGGAGTTCACGCCCGGCCCCACCGTGTTTGCTGAATGGGCCATCGATGGGGGCATTGATGGCCACACCCGCCGCCAACCGCAGAGTGCGGCTGGGGGTGGATTTTTGACGGAGAAAAAAGCATGATCCCGATCCAACCCACACGATTTTTGCAACCCAATCAAGCCCAGCAGCGCCCACCCACACCTTTTGAAGATTTGTTGGGCGACGCGCTGGAGCGGGCGTTTTCGGCGGGCATCACCGAGTTGGCGCCTTTGGTGGCTTACCTGAATCAAAGTGGCCCGCTGGGCCCCAACGGTCAACTGTGGACCGAGCAAACGTTTGAAGTTGAAATTCACAAACTGGGGGCATGAGCATGGCCGATACACCAACACATGATGTGCAGCAACTTTTGGAACGCGGTCTGGAAGACCTGTGGTATCCCTTGTGCCCGTCGCATTTTTTGAAAGACACCCCCCTGTCCTTGCGCCGCTTGGGGCATAAGCTGGCCTTGTGGCGCGACCATGCAGGCCAGGTGCATGCGCTGGAAGACCATTGCCCGCACCGCGGTGCGCCTTTGTCGATGGGCGTGGTCTTGGGCGACCGCCTGGCATGCCCTTATCACGGCATCGAGGTGCGCTGCGATGGCATGGTGACCAAGGTGCCCGCCAGCCCAGGTTGCACGCTCGAGGGTTCGCGCGCGGCACGCGCTTTTCACGTCCAAGAAGCCCACGGAGCAATCTGGTTGTACAACAGCGTGACCCATGTGGATCAGCCGCCACCCTTGAAAGTGCCGGATGAACTCACCAGCGCAGACCATTCGCATTTTCTTTGCTACAACGAGTGGCAGTGCGATTACCGTTATGCCTTAGAGAACGTCATGGACCCCATGCACGGCAGCTTTTTGCACAAGCAATCCCATTCCATGGCCGAAGGCGACATCAGCGCCAAGTTTCAACTGCGGCGCACCGAACATGGCTTTGTGTTTGAAAAAGAAGGCCAGCGCGATGTCAACTTTGACTGGACCGAATGGGGCGATACCGGCGCGCATTGGATGCGCTTGGAAATACCCTATCCAAAAACGGGTGGTCCCGGTGGCAATTTCATCATCGTGGGTTTTGTCACACCCATCAACCCGCGTTTGGCCGCCGTCTTTTTTTGGCGATGCCGCAGGGTCAGTGGTTGGCAGCGCAGCGCTTGGCGGTTTTTGTACCGCAACCGTTTAGAGGCGCGCCATTGGCGTGTGCTGGAGCAAGACCGGGTCATGTTGGAGCAAATGGAGCCCGATGCCCGCGATCGTGAGCATTTGTATGAACACGATGTGGGTTTGTCGCGGCTGCGGCGTTACTTGGAGAGCATGGCGGTCAAGCAGCTGCAAGCCAAACAATCAGCGAAACAATCAGCCGCCGCAAGCCCTGGTGCCTGAAGCCGCTTCACACCTTGACCCGAAAGGGTGAGAAATCGGTGTCGCGGTCGTAATGGTCTTCGTTTTCCTTGCGCTTGAGCCAGCCCACCACTTGGTAGGTCAGGGGGGTGGCCAGCACTTCCCAACCGGTTTTAAGGAAATACTGCGCGATGGCCACAGCCACCACCTGCTCGGTGGGCCAAATGCCGTAAAAAGCAATCACATAAAAAAGGGATGAGTCGAACAATTCGCCCACGGCGGTGGAGCCTATGGTGCGGGCCCAGAGGTGGCGCCCTTGGGTCCAGATTTTCATTTTGGCCATCACAAAACTGTTGACCATGCTGCCCACCCAAAAGGCCACGATGGAGCCCGCCACGATGCGCCAGGTGTTGCCAAACACCATGTTCAAACCCTGCTGCAATTGCTCGTTGTAGCTGCCCGGTGCGGTCGGTAAATTCAGCACCACCCCCGACATGAAGGCTGCGAACAACAAGGCGCCAAAGCCGCACCACACGGCACGGCGGTCATGGGCGTAGCCATATACCTCGGTGAGGATGTCGCCGAACAAATAAGCGATGGGGAAAAACAGCACACCCGCGCCAAACACCACGGTGCCCAACCAGGGCAGTTCAACTTGAGCCGCTTTGCCGGGTCCAATCAGGTTGGAGCACAGCAGCACGCAAACAAAGGCCACCACGATGAAGTCGTAGTACTTGTAAGTGCGGGGTGGTTGGGTATGGGCCATGGTCGGTTGCATTAAAAAAGACTGGATGGGATTATGGTTCAGTTCATCTCGCTCAATGTTTTTGATGGGCGAACAGTTCGCACCAAAAGCGGGCGTTGTCCCTGCGATAGATCTGATGTGCGCAGGATCGACCGATCGAAATCATCTTGAACGGGGCGCTTGATTGGTGCCAAAATGCCTATCCCTCTCGCCGGAAGCCCTTGCATGTCTGCCTTGAAAAAAAAGCTCTTCGAACATTTGGAACAAGCGGTTTATTGCCGCTTGGGTATTTCACCGGTGCATGGGATCGGCGTATTTGCCATACGGGCCATTCCCAAGGGAACGCATCCGCTACAAACCATGTCGCAGCCCAAGGAGGTCAAGTTCACCCGCAAAGAAATCGCCGAATTGCCCAAAAGCGTGCGCCAGCAAATCAATATCTTTTGCTATCACCACAAAGATGAGGTGCGGGTTTCAACCATGGGGCTCAACACCATGGACATGGCTTTCTATCTCAATCACTCCAAAAGCCCCAATTTGCGCATGAAAAAGAGCGGTGTTTTCGAGGCCTTGCGCCCCATCAAAACGGGTGAAGAATTGATGATGGACTACGACCACAGCTTTGGCGAAAAGCACGTTTTTTAAATGCCGCACCTATGAAGCAGGGCTATTGTCCAGCCTTCAGGGGTCTGAGACCTGCAACTCTTTGAGCTTGCCCCCCGTCAGGCCATGGCCTTGGCTTTTTTGATCGACGGGGTTGAGCGGTAAATTTGGTTCCACACCTGTGGTGTGAAGTCAGTGTGCAGTGGCGATGTGGTGTCCAGCGCCAAGGGATGATCGGGGTCGGTCAGTGCCAGCGCGTAAATGGGCTCATGGTCAGTGACAAACAAGGATTTGTATCCGTAGTCACCCACGGGGCCCAAGTTGTAATAACGCAAGCCATTTTTGGCGGCCCAGCGGCTGGCGAGCAAACAAGCAAACATCCCAGGGGAGCGGTTTTTGAAAGCCCGGTTCCATTGACAAAAACTGCCATACAACTGGTCGTACTCGGGGAGCATGATGGATACATCAGTCAACACCAGTTCACCCAAAGGGTCGTGGACCTTGATGATCAAAACATCGAGTTTGCGGATGTAGTCCACAAAGCCCTCGATTTCCAAGTCATCGATGTAGCAATTGGCGAAGTGTTCGCCGCCCATTTCAAACATGTCGTCAACGGTGATGTTGGCGCCTGGGATCACCTCTTCAGAGATGTCGAATGTTTTGTACTGCTTGTCGTACTCGCTGAATTTTCTGGCTCTGCGGGACTCTTCCCAAAAGTCTTTAGAGAAGGTATCGACCAAGCCATATTGGTCATTGATGGGGACGCCATACGGTCCTTCAGGGGGCAGCGCATACACAATGAAAGGTTTGGGTGCGTTGGCCAGCATCTCTTCGGTCACATCGATGTAGGGACACAGAGCATCCCAACGGGAGGTGTAGTAAGCGATGTCGTTGTGCTCGCTCAAGATGCAGAGGTTCTCAGGGGTCCAGCTTTGGTATCCAATGTGCTGAACATCATCGGCTTGGTTGGCCGATTCAATGACTCTCAAGGGCGAAACAATCATTTGCGAGATTCCTTGGGCAGGGGGGGGTGCGGTAACTTTTTCAAGTCGAAGTAATCCACATCGATGGTGAAATTTTGCTGCAAAAAAGCGGGGTCTTTTTTTTCCAACTTGAAGATGGCGGTTTGGACCATGGAGAAGTGGGCCTGGGCGTCACTGTCGGGCTGCTTGAGTTGTTTGACGTAGGTGGGCATCAGCGGGCAGTCGGTGTCGTACAAGAACTGTCTGCGCACAGGGTCGAAAGAAAGCGGGTAGAGACTGCAAGCAAATGGTTTGTCATCGCCCATGGTGCAGCCTAGATCGCCCAAATGTTCGCAACTTCTTTCAATGCAAACACTGCCCAATTTCTTTTTTTCAACCCGGGTCAGGCTGACCTCCAGCGGGGGATGCCCATCGTCAATCGTGCAGCAACGCTGGCACTCGGCACAGTGGTCAAACAGCACAGTTGACCTCAGGAAAACATTTGATTGGCAGCAAAAGCGCGAATGCAGAGACTCTTGAGCAATGACGCTGGCGGCCATTGTGTTGCCTTATCTGATGTGGCCTGCCGAGGCCAAATTTTTTGCGCATTGCTTTTGTTGTTGTTGATGCAGGTCGGATTCTGTGCCCCAACTCTACAAATAGTTCTTGCTGCGCATTGTCGCCTAAATTGCGAATCTTGCAAGATGGGTTGAGCACCAGCGCCTAGAACATTTTCAAGCGCAGCAAGGCGTTGGCATGGATGTGTGCATGACCCTGTTTTTGCGCCTGCATCCAGGCAGTGTCACGGCCACTCAAATGCACGAACATGCGTGTTATAAACGAAAGAGATTGCGCACGATGGCGTGAAAAACCCAGGAGTTCCCCATGGACAAAGGTATGGCCCAAGACCCGACTGCTTGGCCCACGTCAGACTTTTCTCGCGTGCCCTACGCCGTGTTCACGGACGCGGACATTTACCAATTGGAAAACGAGCGCATCTTTCGCGGACCCGTGTGGAACTATTTGTGCCATGAGGTCGAGTTGCCAGAGGTTGGCAGTTTTGTCACCAATTGGATTGGCGACACTCAGGTGGTGGTGACCCGCTCTGAAGACCACAGCTTTCACGCCTTTGAAAATTCATGTGCGCACCGAGGGGCGCAACTGGTCACGGCAGTCCGAGGCCGTGCGCAAAGCTTGACCTGTCCTTATCACCTGTGGAGTTACTCCCTCAAAGGCGAACTCACGGGTGTGCCTTTGCTCAAGGGCATGAAGGGCAAGGGCGGCATGCCCGCATCTTTTCAAAAATCTGACCATGGCCTGAATGTGCTGCAAGTCCAATCTCATGGGGGTTTGATTTTTGGCAGCTTTCACGCCACACCCCCTGATTTAAAAACTTTTTTAGGCCCCCATTCGCTGTCCCAAATTGAGCGTTTATTGGTTCAGCGCAAGCCCAAAGTGTTGGGCTATTTGCGTCAGCGTATTCCTGGCAATTGGAAGCTTTACAACGAAAATGTTCGCGACCCCTACCATGGCTCTTTGCTGCACCAGTTCCAAGTGTCGTTTGGTTTGCAACAACCCACGATGCAAGGCGGGATCAAAGTCGATGCCGATTTGAAAAACACCTGGAACCATTCCATACTCAGTGCCACCGACAAAGACAACCAGGCCTTGGTGGCCCAGGCCTATGAAGGCACCGGTAAATTCAACCCCGACATGAAGATGGCCGACCCCGCCTTGATCCATGTGCCCTTGGATTTGGGGGACGGTTACAAAACCACCATCTTGTCTATTTTTCCGACCTTGATCATTGCCCAGGTGGACAACACCTACGCCATCCGCCACCTGCGGCCCAAAGGCCCGGATGAGGTTGAGTTGCACATCACGTATTTGGGCTTTGAATCAGACACACCCGAGCAAACCCACGACAAAATGCTGACTGCCAACTTCATTGGTCCTTCGGGCTACATCTCTTTGGAAGATGGCGAGGCATTGCGCTTGGTGCAACAAGGCATTCGCCATCGCCGACCGGGTGGGCATGAGGTGTTGGAAATGGGTGGGGTGGGGCCGGTTCAAGACACCGACTATTTGTCGCAAGAAATATCCATTCGCGGTTTTTGGAGCTTTTACCACCGCATCATGGGCTTGGGTGGTGCCCAGGCCGAGGGGAAATCTTCATGAGTGCGCACCTGGAGTCCATTCGTTCTTTTTTCAATATTTATGCTGAGTTGCTGGATGCGGAGCAATTCGAAGCCTGGACGGACCTGTTCGAGCCCGAAGATTGCGCTTACCGTGTGTTGTCGCGGGAAAATCAAGACTTGGGGCTGCCTTTGCCCATCATGGGTTGTTACAGCCACGGCATGGTTCGTGACCGTGTGGCGATGTTGGCCAAGGGTGTGTTGACCTACCGCAGAGACCGCTTGTTGCGCCAAGTGACCAATGTGCAGTGCCAGCCTTTGTCCGAATCAATGGTGCAAGCGCGTGCCAATTTGGTGGTCTACCAGTCCAGCGAGGAGGGGGTGAGTCGCTTGTACATGGTGGCGCGCTACCGTGCCGTTTTGCGACCATCCGGCGAAAACTGGCGCATCAAATCCATGGACGTGGTGGTCGATTCTTTTGGCATCGACACCATGTTGGCCGTGCCCCTTTGACTCGGCCAGCGCTCAGGCATTACGTCAAGCCATAGCAAGTGGTTTTGGGGTGCCATTTGCCATCGGGCGTGATGCAGTGCTGGTGGTACTTTTCGCGCTCAAAATCGGACAAAAAATAAGACCGATAGACCGCTTGGTTTTTCAGCACCAGGCTGACGTTGCGCGCCAATTGGCAGCGGTGCTTCATAGCGCATTCGCTCAACTCAGTGGCGTTGGCATAAAAGTGGACCACAAAGCGACCTTCATTGGGCTTGAGTTGTCGGTCAATTTGAACCAGGCAAACCGCTGAAGTCAGGTTTTTGAGACCTGATTCGTTGGCCAAAAAATTCATCTCGGCCAGCAGCAAAGTTTCAAACCAGTCGCCGACCAGCCCTTTGCAGTCGTAAAAATCCCGTTTGACTTGGCGAAATACCGGCGCCGTCATGGGCCAATTGTCGGCGCTCAACAGCAACATGGGACTTTCACCCGATTGCGCCACTGGCGGCGTGTTCGCAGGGGCCACGGCTGCTTCATCCGACCATGGCCAGGTGAATGGCTTTTCGCTACAACCCGATAAACACAGCAACATCAGCAGGCCCAAGCCCAGGCGGCCGCACCAGCGCAGCGCCAATGCGCTCGGCCTGCCTACCCTGGATGGGGGCTTTAAGCCGGTGTGGATTCGCTGATAAAGCATGTTCTAGCGCGGTGGGGGATCACGCGCTTAATGTAGACCATGGCCAAGGCATGCGAAAAGGCAAATCCCGATACCCACCCAGGGCTCACAATGTCTCTCAAGTACCCGATCAATGCGCACTGTTGTCAGGGTAGGTCAATCATTTTTGCGGAAAACAATGCCATCATCAGGGGCTATATGCGTCGCGTTATTTTTATTTGCTGGTTGCTTTTAGGGTTTGTTTGGCCGTGTGCCCAAGCTGCCGGGAATGAGCCTCAGCTGGCCTATTTTCACGATGAAACGGCGGGCCTGGACATTCAGGAGGCTCAGCACAAATCCTTCAAGCCTTTTGACAAGTCTTTGCGCTTGGGCTTTTTGCGGGGAGACACCTGGATTCGGGTCACCCAACAACCGGATCAGTCTGACCACAACGTGGTGGATGGCGAACTCCCGTTGGTTGTTCGGGTGGGCCCACATTATTTAGACCATGTATGGATGTATCAGCAGCTAGACGGGCGGTGGGTGGCTGAGCAACAAGGGGACCTGAAGAGCAAAAAAACAGATATCTGTAGAGATGACCTTTTCTGCTTTACCCCATCCGTGGATTCCAACCAAGCCTTCACTGTTTATTTCAAAATCAACACCGATGGATTTCGCTGGATTCAATTGGATGTCCTGGGTCAAAAAGACCTGCAAAAAAATGTGATCGATCGCATCGTGCGCATCAGCGTGGCGTTGTCATTGTCTGTGTCTTTGCTGCTATTGGGTGTTTTGTTTTTAACGGTTGACTCGTCCCGGTTGATGCAAGCCTATGTCGTTTTTCAATTGGCTTCCGTGGCGTTTACTTTTTCAAATACCGGGGTGCTGGCGAGAGTATTTGCTGACGTGGACCCTGATATTTTGAACAAATGGGGGCAAACCTTCCAGCTGCTGCGCGTGTGCACGATGGTCATCTTGGGCTGGTCGGCGCTGATGCAATTCAAGAACTCACCCTTGTACGAAGGGCTTGTCCGAGCCTTGGTGTTGGCTGGCGCGGCTTCCTTGGGCATGCTTTGGTGGTGGAACGCGCAATACGCCTTGCAATTGAGCTTCTTGATTTTTTCGGTCAATCCACTTGTACAGCTGTTGGGGGTGGTCAAAGTGCAGGGTCTTGAACCCAGCATTCAAAAAATACTGGTCATAGGCTATGCGTTTTTTGCCTTGATCTTGATTTATGGGTCGATGGTGGCATTTGGGTGGGCGCCTAGTTTCGCGTCAGATGCCACCTTGGCAACAGTTTCAGATTGGCGACTCAATGGTGGCCTGGTGAGCATGCTGGTTTTTTGGGTTGTGATACGCCAGCACCAATCCAGCAAGTTAATGCAGTTAGAGGAAGTTCAATCCTTGCGCTTGGTGCGTTTGCAGGCGGATAACCAAACGCAGCAACTCAAAGAGCGCCAATCTTTGATTGATATGTTGACCCATGAACTGAAGAACCCACTGAGCACCATTCGGTTTTCACTGGAATCGATCAAAAGAAGCCGAGCGCAAGGCGACTCATCTGACGCCCCCGTGCAGCACATTGCCCAATCGGTAGACCGAATGGATGCATTGATCGAACACGTTGCCGAGTCCAACCAGGTTGAGCATGGGCAAATGGTTGTGCTCGAAGATTTAAATCTGACGCAGATCGTTTTAGAAACGATCATGGACTATTCCCGGCCAGATAAATTCAACTTTATCCATTCCGCCGATACAAGCCTTCACGCCGATCGGCAATTGGTGTCGATCGTGGTTGAAAATTTATTGGGCAATGCCTACAAATATGCCTCCGATGGCCAAGTGAACGTGAGCTTGTCACGTGAGCCCAACGCAACAAGCTCTTTGGGTGCAGTGGTGGTTTTGACGGTCAGCAACCCAGTGGCCGTAGAAAACCTGCCCGACCCAGAACAAATGTTCAACCGCTACTACCGGCACCCCAATGTCATGGGCATTTCGGGCATGGGCATTGGTTTGAGTTTGGTCAAGTCAGCTGTCGAACGCATGGGTGGCGAGGTTGATGTAGAAATTTTGGGGCTGCAAGTGACGTTTTCCGTTCGCCTGCCTGTCCCGTTGAAAAGGAACATTGAGCCATGAGCATTGCAGATAGGTTAACGGTTGCTTTGGTCGAAGATGACCGCTTGCTCAGGGAGGAAATTGAGAGCCATTTGACCGCCCACGGCTTTGTGGTGTTTGCCGCCAACAGCGCATCGGCATTGGATGATATTTTGGCCCGCCAGGCAATCGATTTGTACATATTGGACTTGAACCTGCCCGGTGAAGGCGGGCTGAGTTTGTGCAAACGGCTGCGCCAATCCATACCGGGCGCGGGCATTGTGATTTTGACGGCGCGGGTGTCCCTCAACGACCGCTTGGCTGGCTATGAAACCGGCGGGGCCGATATTTATTTGACCAAACCCGTGGCCCCTGTGGAGTTGGTTTTGGTGTTGCGCAGCTTGGGCCGGCGCATCAAAAAGGTCAGTGGCGGGGAGGAGTGGTCGCTGAATTTGCGCGATAGAACCCTGAGCTCGCCCCATGCGTCGGAAAAATTGCGTTTGACCAGCCGCGAAAAAACTTTATTGGTGGCACTCATGCAAGCCCACAACAACACACTGGAGTCGGGCGTGATGTGTGATTTGTATGGCAGCGATGAAACCGATGATTTGATGAGCAAGCATGCGCTGGAGGAGTTGGTGGCCAGGTTGCGCAAAAAGCTCAAAACAGCCATGCCTACCCCATCCGAGACGCCCATCAAATCGGTTTGGGGTGTGGGTTACCAGCTGTGCATTCAGATTGAGTTTGGCCATTGAGCAGCGCCCGCGTGGCCGCTGCGCCCGGCCACTTGTTCACCCGCGCTGCCAGCGTGGGGACAAAACAAATGTGACTGACCTTGTGCCAAGGGCCTTGTTGGCACGGTAAAACCCCATGGTCTCTCGCGCAGGGATGCGCTATAAAGCTTGCTGATCTGCCCCTGCGTGGCAGATTTCTTCTTGGGGATACACATGGCTGTTTTTTTGCGTTGCATGGTCACCAGCTTGTTCGGCTTATGGGTGGGCTGCGCCCATTCACAAATTGCACCTGGGCGCACCTGGCCCGAGCTGAAACAAGCGGTTCAAGAGCGGGTTAACGCCCAGCGCTACCCGATGACGGGGTTCGACGCCAAAGAAGTTGCCGAAATTTTGGGGCGCATCCAATCTTTGGACCGCAACGAATGGGCTTTGTCTTGGATTCAAAACGGCGACCGCCATGCAAAAACCGCTGCCGCTGTGGCGCCAACCCAACCGCACAAAGCAGCCGAGGCGTATTTATCGGCTTGGCGCTATTACGGTTTTGGCGCCTGGCCCACCCAAAACTCACCAGAAAAAAAACGCGCCCATGCTTTGGGTGCCCAAGCGTTTCGTGCCTATGCCCAATTGGCTGATCCGCCCATCGAGGTTTTGCGCATCCCATTTGAGGGCAAAGAGATCGTGGCTTATTTGCAAAGGCCCAAAGGGGTGGCCAAACCACCGGTGGTGTTGTCGGTGGGGGGCTTGGACAGTTACAAGGAGTTTGTGGTTGAACAATATGGCCCCGATTATTTGAAAGCTGGCTTGGCTTATGTTGCCCTGGACATGCCTGGCACGGGGGAGGCCCCCATCAAAATTGATGTGGGCGCAGAGCGCATGTACAGCACGGTGATCGACGCAATACAAAAGCGCACCGACATCAACCCTGCGCTGATTGGTTTTCAAGGGGTTTCTTGGGGGGGCCATTGGGCTGCGCGCATGGCCCATGCAGAGCCTCAGCGGCTGAAGGCTGTGGTCAATTGGGCAGGCCCCGTACATGGCTACTTTCAGCGCGAGTGGCAACTCAAGGCCCTGGGCACGCGTGAATATTTGTTTGATTTGTTCCCTGCCCGGGCCGCGGTGTATGGCGTTGAAAGCTTGGAAGATTTTTTGAGCTACGGCCCGCGCATGTCGCTCAAAGACATTGGCGCTTTGGGCAAGGCCTCGGCCCCGCAGTTGTTGGTCAATGGTGAGCGCGATACGCAAGTGCCGATCGACGATTTGTACGTGGTCTTGAAAACCGGTATCCCCAAAGAGGCCTGGGTCAACCCAGAGGGCGGCCACATCGGGCGCGGCAAGGACTGGTCGGATGGCCGCATTTTTTCTGAAATCGTGGTGCCTTGGTTTCAACGCAAATTGCGTTGAGCCGCTGACCGCCTGTAACCCCTGAGCTTAAACATTGGAGACAACCATGAATCACTTTCAACGCCTTGTTCGTTCTGCTGCAGTGTTGTGGATGGCCTTTGGTGGCCCTGTCCTCTTGGGCAGTGGTCTGGCCGTGGCCCAAGCGGTTTACCCCAACAAACCTTTGCGCTTGGTGGTGACCTTTCCTACCGGTGGTGCGCCCGATATCTTGGCGCGTTTGTTCAGCGAAAAAGCGCAACTGGGACAAAGCGTGGTGGTGGACAACAAGCCGGGCGCGGGCGGCAACATCGGCGCTGATTTTGTGGCCAAGTCTGCGGGGGACGGATACACCTTGGTCATGGGCACGGTGGGCACCCATTCCATCAATGGCGCGCTTTACGAAAAAATGCCCTACGACATGCAAAAGCATTTCACCCCCATCGCCTTGGTGGCTTCGGCGCCCAATTTGTTGGTGGTCAACAACGACCTCCCGGTGAAGTCTGTGGCTGAATTGGTGAGCTACATGAAGGCCAACCCCAACAAGCTGTCTTTTGGTTCGCCGGGCATCGGCACATCGGTGCATGTGTCGGGCGAATTGTTCAAATCCTTGACCGGCACCAGCATGACGCATGCCCCCTACAAGGGACGTCAATTTGCCATCCCAGACCTGGTGGGCGGCAGCATCCAGCTGATGTTTGACAACATGCCCTCGGCCTTGCCCATGGCCAAAGAGGGCAAGATCCGCGCATTGGCGGTCACCACCGCCAAGCGCTCATCGGCTGCGCCCGATATCCCCACCGTGGCCGAAACCGTTCCGGGCTTTGAGGCCACCACCTGGTTTGCTTTGTTTGCACCGGCCAACACCCCAAAGCCCATCATTGACCGATTGAACGCCGAGGTGCAACGGGTGTACCGCTTGCCCGATGTGCAAGAGCGCATGCAAAAACTCGGGCTTGAAGCTGTGCTTTCTACCCCTGAAGAATTGGCCCGTTATCAGCAAACTGAAATCGTCAAATGGGCCAAAGTGGTCAAAGAATCTGGGGCCAAGGCCGAATAAACCACAGCAGGGCCATTGCCTTTGCTTGGCTTGAGTTTGTCATGGGCAACAACCAAAACGACATTGCAGTTGAGCCCTTTCGGGTACCCAAGCGGGTGTTGGTGCTGGGCGCAACCGGCACCGTGGGCCGTGCCACGGTGGCTGCATTGGTGGCTCAAGGCCATCAGGTGGTTTGTCTTGTCAGAAATCGATCGGGTGTGAATGGCGCTTGGGCCCCACAAGACACCCCCCAAAAGTTACCGGGTGCCGAGCTGCGTTTTGTCGATGCGCTCACCCCCCAAGCGCTGGCGGAAGTGGGGTTTCGGGGTGAACATTTTGACGCGCTGGTGTCTTGTTTGGCCTCTCGCACGGGCTCGCCCCGCGATGCTTGGGCAATTGACCACCAAGCCCATGTGCATGCGCTGAGTGCAGCCCAAGCCGCAGGCGTGGGGCACATGGTTTTGCTGTCGGCCATTTGTGTGCAAAAGCCCTTGCTGGCTTTTCAACACGCCAAGCTGGCCTTTGAAAAATGCCTGATTGAATCTGGCATCAATTACTCCATCGTCCGGCCCACGGCATTTTTCAAATCTTTGTCGGGACAAATCGAGCGCTTGCGCCGAGGTAAACCGTTTTTGCTGTTTGCAGATGGCCAGTTGACCGCATGCAAACCTATCAGCGACGCTGACCTGGGCCAGTACCTGGCCGATTGCCTGACGCGCCCAGAGCGCCACCGCCGTATCTTGCCGATTGGCGGGCCGGGCCCGGCCATCACCCCCTTGCAGCAAGGTCAATACCTGTTTGAGTTGATGGGCCAGGCACCACGCTTCAAGCGCGTGCCTGTGGGCTTGCTTGACGCCATCATCGCCACCTTGTCTGTGTTGGGCAAGCTGTCATCCAACTTGGCCGACAAGGCCGAGCTGGCCCGCATTGGGCGCTACTACGCCACCGAATCGATGCTGGTGTGGGACGATAAAACCGGTCGCTACGATGCCGACGCCACACCATCGACCGGCAGTGACACCCTGTGGCAACACTATCAAGCATTGGTCAGCGGCGGGCCAGCCACGGAGCTGGGCGATCACGCTTTTTTTTGAGGGCTTGTGCCAGCCTGGGTAGGGCGTTTGGATATGCCCATTGCGACCGTGGTGTTTACCACCACTGGTTTTGAGCCTCGGGTGAAGCAAGATACAGTGAAGACACCCAACCCCTTGAGAGCCCCATGAATTTCCAAACCCAGCACCTCGCCACCTTGGCCAAATACGCAGGCATCAGCTTCATTGCGGGTGCGGTCAACCACGGCATGTTCTCCGAGCAAAGGTCGTTTTTAACCGCGGCTTTGGGCGTGGTTTTTTATCTGATCGGCGCAGCCATGGAGCTCAAAGCCACCAATGACGGCAGCAAAAGTTGGGCGGATTTGCTGGGCTTTGGCATCGTTGCATCGATCGGCCTGGGGTTCTTCACCGGTGGCTTGCAGCATTTCCCGGATTCGCCCGAGCGCAGTTTGTGGGTGGTTCCACTGGGCTTCTTTTTGAGTTTGCTGGCTTTGTACTTCAGCCAAGAGTGGCGCAACCGCATGGGCTTTAAGCCCCTGGCGATTTACACCGGCAGCACCGGCGCATTGGTGGTGGCGGGGGCGTTTTTCGCAGCGTCGCATTGGTCGCAAAACCCTGGCGACGGCCATGACCATGCCCACAGCCACGGCAGCCAGCCAGTGGCCCCAGCGGCCGATGCAGCCGCCATTCGCAATGTGGTCATTGAAGTGAACGACAACATGCGCTTCGACCCGGGCACCTGGCAAGCGCAGCAAGGTGAGGTGTTGCGCTTGATTGTGGTCAACACCGGAAAAGTCAAGCACGAGTTGGTGGTCGGCCAAGCCCAAGAACTGGCCGAGCATGCCAAAGCGATGCGCCAGTCCAAAGGGGGGCACCACCACCACGACAACGCTGTTTCTGTGGAACCTGGCCAATCGGCTATTTTGATGTTCACCTTTGACAAGGCGGGTGAATGGGGCATGGCTTGTTTTGAGCCCGGCCACTATGAGGCGGGCATGAAGGGCTCCGTGCAGGTCAAGCCCCACACGTGAATCGGGCGGGTGGGGCCCGCAAGCGCACCCCCCGTGGGCTTAAAACTGGAGTCGGATGCCGCTGTCTTGCACTTCAATGCTGTCCAAGCGTTTGCCGATCATGTCGGGGACATGGTAAACGGATGTGCCATCCAAAAGCGTCAGCAGGGTGGCGTTGAGGGTGTTGGCAATCGCGGCAGACAGCTCTTTGCCATCGGCCGTGGTCAATTTCAAGATGTTGACTTTGGATATTTCAATATCCCCTTTGTCCTTGTTCCACACGGGTTGGGTGTCGATGCAAAAGTCCCCGTTGGCTTTGGGCAGTTTGCTGGCCCAGGTGCCACACAACTCCACTTTTTGACGCGCTTTGCTCAAAGCCATCGTGGGCTTGTCCAGGGTGATGGTGGCTTTCTCTTTGGGGAACTTTTTGGCCACGGCGATGTCAATCAAGCCCTTTGGCACATTGAGGGAAATGGCTTGGGCGCTGCCAACGCAAAGCAGCCATGCCAGTGCGAAACAAATGCTTTTGCTCATGTGGATGTTCTGGGTTGTGGGGGCGACAAAAAGGTGTCTATGAACTGCTCAATCTCTGGCCCAGCCACCGGGCCTGCCACCAGGCCTTGGCGCCAACGCAAGGGAATCGCTTCATAGCCCAACCAAGCACCCATCAAAGCCCCCAGCACCGCACCACGGTGGCAGTTGTCGCCACCCACGTTGGTGTTAGCGATCAGCGCGGCCTCAAAGTCTTGGTGGTAGCGCGCAGCCAAATACAAAACGCTGGGGAACGAGTCTTCGATGTAACACGCGGGGCTGTACATCCCCCCAATCACTTGGGTCACGCTCACGGTGCTGCCCGGTGCCTTGCCCAACAAGGCGCTCAAACCTTTGCCCAGTGGCGAGGCTTGGCTTTGCAACCAAGCGACCATGTCTGTCGGCGGCGAAAAAACCAAGCCAGCCAATAATTTGGCGTAAGCCGTGGCAAACACCTCCAGGGGTTGCGACAAATGGGTCAAGCGCATTTGCGCCAAAGCCGCGGCCACAGCCTTCTCAACCCCATGCTGAGCGGCCATGCCCAAGATGACCGGGGCCAAGCCGACCAAGCCACCGACGGACGCGGTGTCGTGCCCTTCAGCGCCGGCACAACGGTTGGGCGGGATGCCCTTTGCCCAGTTGGCAAAAAAATCGCGGTGATAAGACTCGGCGTAGGTGTCGTTGTGGCTGTCGGGGGTGGTCATGAAGGCCACATACTCAGACAGAAAGTCTTCTGTGTCGTGGCCTAGCCTTTGCGTCATAGAGCGCAACACCAACCTGGCGCACAAGGCGTTCAAGGTGTTCTCGCCCGCTTGCATGCCTTGGTGGTAATGGCGGTTGGGCGGCCCCCAATGGTGCTTTTTGCCTTTGAGAATGACTTCGCCCACCACCTCACCCACCTGCACGCCACGACCGGCGCGCGCCGTGCTGGACAAAGACATGATGGAGCTGGGGTGGTGCGCTTTGGGCGCTTGGAAGTCGCGCAGTTCGCCAAAGTCGCGCTGCAAGTCAGACAACCGGTAGTACCAATGCACTGGCATGGCCAGCGCATCGCCCACCAGCATGCCCCACAAAGCACCACGGATGCGGTCAGCGGGGGTCAAAGCTTTGGGTTCTGTATGGGGTGTCATCGTTTGGGTGGGTTCGTGGTTGATAAGAGCTGGGGTGCGACCCAGGTCCACAGGCTTTGCCCGGCCAGCCAGGTCACCCGGTGTTGGTTGGCGAAGCTTTTCAAGGGCATGGGCATGGCTTGCAAACTCACGCAGATCAGGTGCGTTGCATCGTGGGCCTCGCGCTCAGCCAACAAGGCTTGCAGTGTGTCCATGCCCCAAGCCGCCGCCTTCCAGCGTTTGGCGCACACCAGTGTGGTTTGCCCCTGGCGCGTTAACTTGAAGTCGGCCAAGCCCTGTGGCACAGCGGTCACGGCGTAGCCCTGGTGCACAAAAGCCTTGCTGAGCAGGGGTGAAAACTCGCGCCAATGCATGGCGGCCATGGCGCTTTGCACTGCATCTGCTTGGGCGGGGCTGAGCAGGCTACGTTGGCGCCAAGCCGCCATGGCACCGATCACCGCAAAAGGCAAGCTGCACAAAGCGCCCAGCACCTTGTAATCGGTGGGTAAAAGGGCTGAGGAGGCCAGTGAAATGGCGGCCACCAGCAGAAAGCTCATCCACCAAGGCGATCGCAACAAGATCGCGAACAAGGAGCGATCGGACATTTTCCATTTCATCGGGTCAGCACCTGCCATATAGGGAGATGCATTATGGGCGCAGGCATCAACGACCGGTGAGGACAGGGCTGGGCAGCCCCACACTTGCAGCGGCTTTGGTTGCGTCAGTTGGTCTTGGGTGCCGCCGTGACGCTGGTCGGGTCACTGGGTACTCTGATGGGGGCGTTATTGACCAAGCTATTTTGCGTGCCCACCGTGCTGCCGGGTGCGGCAATGTTGCCGTAGTTCAGGGCACCAATCGGTGGGACACTGACGGGTGCGGCTTGCACCACAGGCGCGCGGGCCACCCCTGAGCTGACGACCTCCGTGGTGGATTTGCGCTCTTTGGCCAGTGACTCATACAAGCCCGCAATTTGCGACGGGTTGTTTTTGGCGATGGTCTCAAAGCTGGCGTCGATGATCATGTTGATGTCATGCGTGTGGGCCGTGCCCAACCAGTCGGGGCTGTTGGATTTGATCGCCGCAATTTGCTCTTTGTTGCAACTGCCAATGAATTTGCGCAGCCAATCTTCGGCCAATTTGGCCCTTTGGGCGGCATCGTTGGTGCGCAGGCTCATGCCCTTGAAATGCGCCACCAAACAACCGGCAGGCTTGTCGTCTTGCGCCCAAACCGATGCGCAGGCCAAGGCCAAAACGACGATGGGGGGGAACAAGTGTTTCATTTGCAGGGCTTTCGTCATGGGTGCTGGGGCGGTTGGTTCATCACGTTGGGGTAAAAAATCGAGTTCTCGCCATCCAATCGGCAGCCCGGCTTGAAACTTGAGATCAAAACCGGGTGCTCGGCTTCAAAGTGGGGCGCATCCAAGGGGCACCATCATGCCCTTGGCTTCCCTTGGACATCACAGGGATCATTGTGCACCTCCAAGACCAGGCTGAGATGCGTCAACGCTGTGCGAGCGAATAAACCCCCAGGTTGTAATAGGTTAAATACACATTGAACTGTCAAATTTAATTGACATCGGTTTAATATGTGCGCCTGAGCTCAGGCAAACCCCTATCCAGGCGGCCCTGATGGTTCTCACCCGGGAGATTGCCTTGAACATGTACATCGTTGTGTTCCTCTTGTTTGGCGCTGGATTTGGTCTCATGACATTCTCTTATCGCCACATCTTCAGCGAGGGTCCCTACAAGGCAGAGACACCCCCAGATGGATCCACCCTGGCCAGTCGCGTCTTTTGGGCCATGGTTTGTACATTCTTGTGGCCCATCATGATCCTCACCGGGCTCAACTCAGCCTGGATCCTGGCCAAGCGCAAACGGCAGGCAGCTGTTGCAGACCACTGAGCTTGGGCTTGCCGTCTGATCAGACGGTTGTCACCACATTTCTATCGGCCCGTACAAGGCGCGGGCTCGGCCTTGGGTGTTGTCGCTGTCGGTCATGATGGCGATACCGATCAAGCGCCCAGGCGGGCGCCCAAACGCTTTCTCGTAATCAGCACGGATGTCTCGTTCGATCAAATGATGCGTCTGCCCACCGCCTGGTCCGGCCACTACCACCTTTCGGATGCGGTCGATGCGGGGGTTGTGCACCACGCTGCCAATCTCTCTTTTGGGGCACCACACATACATCAACGTGGCGTAGGGCATGGGCTCACCGGTCATCAAATGGCTGATCTCGCTGAGGGCGGATTCTCGCGCTGAGAACTCGCTGCGATCGCCGTCAAAAGCCAGAATGACCCGTGCGGGGGAGTCTTCCCTGTCCTGACGGGCCACATCGGCGTTCATCAGGGGTTGCTCGACGACCAGCGAGAAACGGATGCGGGTATACGGCCCAAGGTTCGGACCGATTTTTTGCCTGAGCATGCTGGCCGAGCTTTGTGCATCGGCTCGCAGCCAAGCCTGACCGTCAAGGCTAACCGATGTGTAAGTGGTGGCGTTCTTTCCTGGGAAACGCACTTCGCGCCATTGGGCCTTGTCGGCACTGTGCCAAACCTGAACACCTGGTTCGATGCTCGGCTGATGCACCATACCGCTGGGCGGGATGTGTGAGCAGCCCATCAAAGTGACCAGGGCCAGTAAGCAGCCACACCCGTTCAGCGCATGGCGCAGGTGCCAGGCCAAAGAGGGTGATGAGCCAATCACAAAGGACATTCAACTAATGTACAAAATTAAATGGCCCACAGACGCTTTGGCCATTCAAACGACAGGCCCCAAGTGGGTTGTTCTGTGCCAACAAAAAACCCACACCTCGTGAGAGCGTGTGGGCCTGATGTGCAAAGCAACGAGATTAGAACATCGATGCTTTTAAGTCATTGATTTCAAGAACTTTTTTGGTGGCGCTTCACGGATTCGAACCGCGGACCTGTGGATTATGATGAAAAAGTTTATAAAAATATCTTTATAAATCAACGGTATTTTTCTGGTGTGTAGCCAGGTGTGTAGTGATCGATTTGCTTTTATTGGTATTGATCGACGCATGCACAGGTTTTGGCCTAGTCCCCGCAGTTTTGACCCCAAAACTTCGACGACTCGCGCGGGTCTCGAACACAAAAAGGCAAAAGTTTGATGAGGCCTTAAATGCTCGAACCGACTTAGCGTCAAATTTGACTGAGTGACCAGCGTCAACATTAATCATAGGCCCCAGATCGCGCAGGGAAGGGGGTTCATGAATTCTTGACGAACGGTGTATCCTGGCCGCTTGTTTTCTCTGGGCGCTCGCGCAGCTCTGGGCGGGTACACAGCCTTCAGAACCTTGAAGTCAATCATCCCCCGTTACCTGAATCAATTTGATTCAGTCTCGCTAGCCGGAGTGCCCAAGCGTGCCAGCCCTTCGCTCGCTTCGTCCACAATAGTTCGCATCACTTCGGAAACACTCCGTACTTCGTTGAAATAGCCAATGCTTTGTCCAGCAGGATAGTGCATCAGTGGCTCAATCAGGTGTTCGTCGATAGCCCCAAGAAGGTCTCCGACGAGTATGTCCTGCAATGGCATTTTGAGTGGTGATGGTGCACCAGGCGCAGCCCATTCATCAGACCATGCTGTTCGGATCTGGCGCAAGGTCTTTCCACTGTCGGCACGCGAAATCACCGTGTCGTCGCTTCCTGCTGCCAACAACTTCTGACGCAGTGCATCTTGAATCCGGTATTCGGTCGTGGTTAACCACGCCGTGCCCATCCACACACCCTGCGCGCCCATTGCTAGTGCCGCCAGCACATGACGACCAGTAGCAACCCCACCCGCCGCTAAAACAGGTATATCCCCGGCCATATCTACGATCTGCGGTACAAGCGAAAAAGTACCAATGACTCCCGTATGCGCTCCGGCGTCGTAACCTTGGGCCACTAAAATATCAATTGGTTTTTTCAATGCACTGCGCGCATGTTTGGGTGAACCCACCAATGCAAGCACAAGCTTTCCGCAAGACTTTGCGCGTTCGATCACATCCATTGGCGAGCCGATCCCACAAGCGAGTAAATTCACGTCCGATCGCATGATGATCTCCAGCTGCTGCTGGGCGACTTCCTCGGACCGTACAAATCGCGAACGCATACCCGCCTGACTGGCAGCGGGGACGCCGTATTTTTTTTGAAGGTTGAGTACAAACTTCCTGTGTGTCTCAGGTAACTGGGCTTCGATGGCAGCTCGATCGTTGGTTTCCGGCATGCCAGTGGGCAATACGAGGTTGACGCCAAATGGTCGGTTCCCCACTTGCTGTCGTATCCAAGCTAGTTCATGGGCAATTTCTTCTGGTGTGTGCCGCGTAGCACCCAGAACGCCAAATCCGCCAGAACGGCAGATGGCGGCCACCACAGCAGAGTCGTGCGTAAAGCCAAAAATGGGGTTGGCAATGCCAAGGCGTTTACTCAAGCGAGTTTGTATGAGGTCATGGTCAGGCATAAATGGTTACTCCAGTATTTTGAAAATTATTTAATACCCATTGACTGAATATAGGTCAATAATTTATATAATTATTTTAATTGCTTGACTATATGTCAAAATATTTGCAAAATCCAGCCTATGTTGAATCCATCTCCCAACCTTGTAAGTCACGCGCGGTACGAGGGTGAAGCGGCCAAGGATCCCCAGTTCGCATACACGTTGGCAAAGGGTTTGGAGGTGCTGCGCGCGTTCGACGCGGCAACACCCGCCCTTGGTAATCGTGAAATCGCCCAACGCACGGGCATAGGGCGACCTACAGTCGTTCGTCTGACACGCACGCTGGCAATGCTGGGCTATTTGAAGTATCACGAGCAAACAGCGCGATATCGACTTGCAGCCTCGGTACTTTCGTTTGGTTATCCATTGCTGTGCCAGCTGGGTGTGCGCCAAATCGCCCGTGCGCATATGCAAGAGCTCGCCGATTTCGCTCGTGGGGCAGTTTCCCTGGCCATGCGCGGTGGAGACCATATGGTGCTAATCGAAAGCTGTGTTGACAAAAACGCACCATCGGGCCGACCAGACGTTGGAGCAACTCGACAATTTGCTGATACATCGCTGGGACATACCTACTACAGTGCAACCAACGATACCGAACGCAAAGAGATTGACGCAGTGTTGAAGGCGCGTGATCCTCAAGCTTGGCCAGCATTGCGTAAGCAACTTGCCGCATCACATAAGAGTTTTCAAGCGAAGGGCTTCTGTATCGTGTCTTCGCCGGGCGCCGGATTGATGGCCATCTCGGTACCTTTGGGCTTCATTGCCGATGATGAACTGCTCATCATGAACTGCGCGGTGGCTCAGTTCTATCTGCAACCAGATACGTTGGAGACGCAGATTGGGCCTCGCCTGCTTAACTTGGTGCGCATGTTGCAAACCAGCCTAGGTCGGCGCTGACTCTAAATTCGACATCATTGACCACGACCGCTTAACGACTTTAAATATTGGAGACAACGACGATGAAAACCCTTTTTTTTCGCCCTCTATACAGGCTCGCAGTTTTAATTTTTGGATTTGTAGGATCCACATTTGCGCAAAGCGGTGCCGACAACTTTCCGACTAAACCTATTCGCTTGATCGTGCCCTATGCAGCGGGTGGTGGGACCGATTTGGTCATGCGTGCCATCGCACCCGGAATGAGTGAGGCGCTGGGGCAAGCTGTTGTTGTCGAAAACCGACCCGGAGCGGGAACCATCACGGCCACCGAAGCCGTTGTTCGCGCTGAACCCGACGGCCATGTACTGCTCGCCGTGGGAGCACCGATCTATCTCAACACAGCACTAGGTATCAAGACGCCTTACGACCCATTGAAGGACCTAGTCCCAGTCTCACTGTTGGTAAACAACCCAGCTTTATTGCTTGTTGGGTCATCGGTAAATGCAAAAAATGTCAAGGAACTAGTTGCGCTGAGCAAGGCGCAAAAGGGTGGTCTGAGCTATGCAAGTGCAGGTACAGGCAGCATTGCACATCTGGCAGGCGAGTTGCTCAAGGCGCGCATTGGTATTGAGATGGAGCACATTCCTTACAAAGGCAGTGCGCCTGCACTCTCCGACTTGATGGGGGGGCAATTACCCGTAGCCATTGACGCCATCATTCCCTCTGGTGCTCAAGTCAAGGCGGGTAAGGTGCGCGCATTAGCCATTTTGTCTAGCGAGCGCTCTGCGCTTTTGCCCGATGTGCCCACCTTGGCTGAAGCGGGATTTCCAGGCATGGAAGCGTCAGCCACCTTTGGACTGATGTTGCCTAGCAAAACACCGCCAAGTGTGACGGCAAAAATACACGCAGCCATGAACAAAGCCATCACCAACCCAATCACACGCAAGCAACTCGATGAGATGGGTTACCAAGTTGTTGCCAATAGTCCAGAGCAATTTGGAATTTATTTGCGCGAACAAATCACTAACTGGACAAAGATCGTCAAAGACAACAAGATTAAGGCCGAGTGAGTTGCGCCATGGGTGACACAACCCCATCCACCAGTGGCCCGCTTCAGGGAATTCGCATTCTCGACATGGCCACGGTGTTGGCTGCACCTTTCGCAGCCACCTTGTGCGGTGACATGGGCGCCGAAGTCACCAAGCTTGAGCTGCCAGACGGCAGCGATACGCTGCGCCACATGCTGCCCGTTATGGGCGAGCATTCTCTTTTCTGGAAGGTGACCAACCGCGGTAAACGTGGCATCACCTTGGATGTGCGCAAGCCTGAGGGGCGAGCGTTGCTGTTGAAAATGCTTCCACGCTATGACGTTTTGGTAGAAAACTTTCGCACTGGAACGCTGGACCGCTGGGGACTGGACTTGCACACCCTGCATGCCCATAACCCAGACCTGATCGTTCTGCGCCTGACAGGTTTTGGTCAGACAGGCCCCTATGCGCGTCGTCCAGGATTTGCGCGCATCTTCGAGGCGATGAGTGGCTTCGCTCACCTGACGGGGGAGGGTGGGGGATCGCCACAGCACATGAACTATCCGCTTGGTGATGTTGTATCAGGAGTGTTTGGCGCGTTTTCCATTGCCACAGCTCTGGCTGGTCGTGCACGCAGCTCGCCTGATGCACCGCGCGGTTGCGAGATCGATCTTGCCGCCACCGAAGCGCTCATGCGCATGCTAGACCCTTTGGCAGTGGAGTACCAACACCAAGGATTTGTCCGAGAACGCACGGGTGCAAGGGCGATCTATTCGGCTCTCTCCAACATTTTTGCCACTCAAGACGGCCAATGGTTGACGATTGTGGGTACGGGTGGCTCTTCATACCGGCGCATCTTCGACGCGATAGGCCGTGCCGATTTGCTGGAGGGAGACAGACTGGCTACCCCTGCCGCTCGCCTTCTACACAGTAATGAAGTTGATGGCATCGTGGCCGACTGGTGCCTGCGCTTACCGCTGGCAGATATACAAGCCATCCTGACACGATACGAAGTGCCGCATAGCAAGGTCTATTCCATTGAGGATGTGGTGGCAGACCCGCACGTGCAAGAGCGAAACGCTTTGATCCAACTTCCAGATCCGGACTTGGGTCATATTGCCGCACCATGTGTGGTACCACGTTTTTCAAATTACACACCAGCCACACCACGCAGCGGACCCGGGGTGGGAGAACACAATGCGGAGGTGTTTGGTGAGTATGGTGTGTCAGCAGAGGAATTGGCGCGATTAAAGGTTCAGGGCGTTGTTTGAGTGAATTGCCCTGACTATCTCTAAGAATTAAAACGCTGTAAAGCTCACGCCTCTAAATCAACATTTTTGCCAAGTTTCCTTACGGGCTTTTTGGGCTTTCTACCATTGGTGTCCAGTGAGTCCTCAATTTCGTTGGTGGGTTGACTTGAAACTTGACCTACTCCCATATTAAGAGGCTTTGATAATGAATCAATTTTTTTGATGGATCCTTGAGTCCTGTTCAAAGGCCGGTTAATGTTGACTCCTGTTATTTTCATTGCCAATCCTTAACATGCAATTGAGGGGCTGCAAACAGACTTTTCCGCCAATCGTTTACAGCCTTTAATTTATATCCCACCATGATAGGCAAGAGAACCATGCAAGTCCATATCGCACCTACCCTCGTTATTTTTTGTACAGGTAAGGATTCAGGGCATAGAGTCCGGTCATTGAGGCTTCTCCGAGCATTCGCGTGCGCTTTATTGCTGCCAGCGCGGCTTCTTTGTCAAAGTGGCCCTCCATGTCGAGCCGAGTCGCTTCCGGCGCATACAAACATTCGAATCCATCGAACTAGCAAGGGCTAACAATCTCTGTTGTTTGTTCACTTCCAAATTGACCAGGTTATACAGAGCCTAGCCGCCTCTGAAGCACACTGATTTTTCAGGCGTACAGTTTTCTTCCGATCTTATAAAGGAAACTGCTGCAGTCCCGTGTACGGTCAATCAACCTTGATGTTCAGACCAGGTAAATTGCGCTGCCAACTCAAGGCCTCTTCTGCAAATTGTTTTTGTGCTTCCATTGTGGAGTTACACACGGGAACATTACCCATTTGAGTCATCGCCGCCTTGCTGGAAGGCTCGGACATGACCTTGCACAATGCATTGCGAATTTTCTCCCCAATGGCACGTGGCGTGCCTGCGGGAACGGCAACGCCCCACCAATTAGACGCATTGATTGTCCCTAAACCGGCTTCATTGAATGTGGGGATGTCCGGAAATACATCCAACCTCGATTTAGAAGAAACAGCAATGGCTCGAAGCTTGCCGGATTTCACATGAGGGGCCCCCAGCCCAGCACCTGCCAAATAAAATTGAATGTCTCCAGCCAACAATGCAGCCACCGCTTGAGACGCTCCTTTGTATGGGATATGCGTCATGCCCAATCCAAAAGACTTGTTGATGGATTCGGCGGAAATATGCGGTGTGGTACCACTGCCTGGCGAACCGTAATTGATTTTGCCTTGGTTTGCCTTGGCGTAATTCACAAATTCCCGAAAGCTATTCACAGGAATGGTGGCTGGCACAAAAATCACCGATGGCACATCCACCAACACCGTGATGGCATCCAGTCTTTTGATCGGATCGAAGCCCAAATCTTTGTAAAGAAACTGGTTGATCGTGAAGTTGTTGGTTGCCGCCAGCAAGATGGTGTAACCGTCTGCCGCTGATTGCTCAACATGCTGGGTTCCAATGTTCCCACCAGCCCCTGGGCGATTTTCGACCAAAACAGCTTGCCCCAATTCGTTGCGCAAACCTTCAGTCAGCCGACGCGCAACGACATCACCCATGGCACCTGCCACATAGGGAACAACGATGCGAACCTGCTTGTTGGGCCAAGACTCTGGAGACTGGGCGTTGGCATTTGAT
>Ga0209358_10000860_pt1 | contig 25744 bp, 15 predicted proteins | sample LauGreFa1BDMLBSN_2_FD_187574 | JGI IMG/M metagenome (GOLD analysis project Ga0209358, IMG submission 187574) | Freshwater lake microbial communities from Lake Michigan, USA - Fa13.BD.MLB.SN (SPAdes) (version 2) | ecosystem: Environmental > Aquatic > Freshwater > Lake | place: Lake Michigan, USA...
AATGTGCCGAGTCCTACATGTAATGTTAATTCTTCAATACGAATACTCTTATTCTTCAACTCATCAAACACTTTGTCCGTGAAATGCAAACCTGCTGTTGGTGCCGCCACAGATCCTTCGTCTTTTGCATAGACAGTTTGATATCGCTCTTCATCTTCCTCCTCCGCTTCTCTGTTCAGATATGGTGGAAGTGGAATCTTGCCGATTTCTTCGAGAATTTCTGATAGTGTTTGATCGCCATTCCATTGCAATCTCACTTTTGCATCCATTCCATGTTTTTCGAGAACTTCAATTTGTAATTCACATTGCTCGTCGAGTGTTTGCAGCATCATTCCTGCCATGATCTTCTTACCACCGATGATACATTTCCAATCGCTTTGTCCTATATGCAGCATTGCATCGGCCGGGGCGCCCAGAGCCGGTTCATTGAGTAGTACTTCAGCCATTCCACCGCTTTCTTTTTTGCAATGAATGCGTGCATGAATCACTTTGGAGACATTCACGAACATCAAGGAATCAGTTGGTATCAATGCGGAAATATCATGAAAATGGGCATGCCTTGGAATGTCTTCACCTTTGGGCATGATGAGCAACTTACTTTGATCTCTTTCCGGCAAGGGATGCAAAGCGATGCGATCTTCGGGAAGATCATAATTCACGGTTTTGGGATCAAAGTTCTGTTTCATATTATCGTAAAAAAAAGCCCTGAAAAAATCAGGGCTTAAACATAATGACATGTATTATATCTTATGAGCAACCGCTTGTGGTTCCACAGTCTTCGCAGACGGTACAAGAACCATTTCTCTTCACGCGCATTGAGCTACATGTTGAGCATTGCTCACCGGTATATCCTTTAGCTTTGGCCTCAAATATTTTTTGTGTGCCATTGCCTGCACTTACTTTGACTTTTGCCATTGCACTTGCCATTGCAGGTTCCGTTGCTTCAATCACTTTCTTTGAAACAGAAGCTGAAAGAACGGGATTTCCTGCAGGTGATTTTGTTTTTGCATCTTCATCGACTGCTTGAACATGTACAAAATCTGTACGGTTCAAATAATCATACCCGAGTGAGCGGAAGATATAGTCGAGTACGGATGTTGCATTCTTAATTGCATCATGACCTTGTACGGGACCTGCCGGCTCAAAGCGTGTGAAGGTGAAGGTATCAACCAATTCTTCGAGTGGAATGCCATATTGCAATGCTTTGGAGGCCAATACCGCAAAGCAATTGAGAAGTCCTTTGAATGATGCACCTTCTTTGTACATATCGATGAAAATCTCACCGAGTGTACCATCTTCGAATTCTCCTGTACGGAGGAAGACTTTATGTCCACCAACATTGCCTTCACGAACAAAACCACGACGCTTTTTGGGTAATCTTCTGCGTTCTGCTCTATGATATACTCTCTCAACGATACGCTCTTGGACTTCTTTTGGTCCTTGAGTTTCATCAAGTGTATGTTCATCGCCGAGAAGAATTACTTCATCGAGATCTTCATCATTGGATGCATTGAGGGGTTGAGACAATTTTGAGCCATCGCGATAGAGTGCGATTGCCTTCACGCCTGTATTCCATGCTTCATGATACACTTCGCCGATCTCAGTCACTTTTGCTTCAGCGGGCATATTCACCGTCTTGGAAATAGCACCGGAAATGAATGGTTGAGCTGCAGCCATCATGCGCACATGAGCCATGTGTTGGATATAACGCTTGCCTTTTTTGCCGCATTTGTTGGCACAGTCAAAAATTGCAAGATGTTCATCTCTGAGATGTGGAGCGCCTTCGATGGTCATCGTTCCGCAGATATAATCATTCGCTGCTTCGATTTCTGCTTTGGTATAACCCAATGCCTTGAGCATATCAAAGGAATAATCATTCAATTGATCATCTGTAAAGCCGAGTGACTTGCAGAATTCCTCGCCGAATGTCCATTTGTTGAATGCGAATTTCACATCAAACACATTATCCAGTTGACTATTTACTGCTTCAATCTTCTCATCGGTAAAGCCTTTTTCCTTGAGACTTTGACGATTGATTGCAGGACATCCAATCAAGGTGCCATGTCCTTTGCAGTATTTCTCGATTTCATCAATTTGTGCTTCGGTATAACCCAAATTCACGAGTGCTTTATGCACGGATTGATTCACGATCTTGAAATATCCGCCACCGGACAATTTTTTGAATTTAACGATTGCAAAATCCGGTTCGATACCTGTTGTATCACAATCCATAACAAGACCGATTGTACCGGTTGGAGCAATCACGGATACTTGAGCATTGCGATAGCCGAATTCCTCACCGAGTGCAAGGGCTTTATCCCAAGCTTGTTGAGCTGCAGTGATCAAATCTTCTGAAACGAATGTTGGATCAATTCCCATTGGGAAAATCGTGAGGGCTTCATAATCTGCATTCGCTGAATTATATGCCGCCAAACGATGATTGCGAATCACGCGGAGCATATGATCTTTATTTGCTTCATAACGAGGGAATGGCTTGACATCGCGCGCCATTTCAGCACTTGCTGCATAAGATTCACCTGTCATGATCGCAGTGATTGCACCGCACATTGCCAATGCCTCAGGTGAGTCATATGGAATGCCATTGATCATGAGGATGGTGCCAAGATTTGCATAACCCAAACCGAGTGTACGGAAATCATAACTGCGTTGAGCAATATTCTTGGATGGGAAATGTGCCATCAATACGGAAATCTCAAGAACGATTGTCCAAAGACGGGTCGCATGACGGAAATCATCAATACGGAATGCACCTTCTTCATTGATGAATGTGCCAAGATTCAAGCTTGCAAGATTACATGCCGTATCATCGAGGAACATATATTCAGAACATGGATTGGAACCATTGATTCTACCATCAACCGGACATGTATGCCACTCATTGATTGTGGTGTCATATTGCAATCCGGGATCAGCCGATTGCCATGCACTGAGATTGATTTTATTCCAAAGATGGCGTGCTTTCACGGTGCGTGCAATACCTTTGCTCGTGCGCCATGTAAGATTCCAATCTTCATCATTCTCGACTGCTTTCATGAAGGCATTTGTCACGCGGACTGAATTGTTTGAATTCTGTCCGCTGACAGTGACATATGCTTCTGATTCATAATGCGTGTCGAATGTCTCAAAATTGAGTGAGGTAAATCCTTGCTCAACAAGAGAAAGAACACGGAAAATATAACTCATCGGAACACCGCGATGCAATGCATTTTGGATGAGTGTATTCAATTGATCATTGGTTTTGCGATCCGCGCCATTGGCAACCGCTTCTTCAACGATGGCTTTCAAAAATGTGGACGACACTTTGGAGCCCGCAACGAGGGATGCTACTTTGTCCTCTTCACGAGCTTTCCATTCGATAAATTCCTCTATATCGGGGTGATCGATGTCAACAATCACCATTTTGGCCGCACGCCTTGTAGTTCCTCCTGATTTGATTGCTCCGGCCGCCCTGTCGAAGATCTTGAGGAAACTCATTAGACCGGAAGAGTTGCCTCCACCGGACAATTTCTCGCCCTTGCCACGCAAATTCGAAAAGTTCGAACCGGTACCTGAGCCATATTTGAAGATACGAGCTTCGCGAGTCACGAGATCGAAAATGCCGCCTTCATTCACCAAATCATCGCTGACTGATTGAATGAAGCATGCATGCGCCTGTGCACGTGAATATGCATCTTGTGAAAGTGTCAATTTTCCGGACTTGGGGTCCACATAGTGATGACCCTGAGCGCTTCCGGTAATGCCATATGCGAAATGAAGACCTGTATTGAACCATTGCGGTGAATTCGGTGCAGACATTTGCTTGAGAAGCATATATGAAATCTCATCATAAAATGCTTCGGCATCTTTCTTGGAATCAAAATATCCGTGCTTCTCACCCCAATATCTCCAGCATCCCGCCAAGCGATGAACAACTTGTTTGATGGATGATTCAGGACCGGTGACCTGCTCGCCATTCTCATTCAATTGCGGAGTTCCATCAGCATTCAGTTGAGGAACACCAGCTTTACGAAAATACTTCTGAGCCAGAATGTCGGTAGCCACTTGGGACCACTGAGCCGGGACCTCTATATTATCCATCTGGAATACAGTGGAACCATCCGTATTGCGCAATACGGATGAACGCATGGTATATTCAACTTGGTCAAATGGACTCTGTCCCGCCTGGGTAAAGCGTCGCACTATATTCATGTCAGTGCCTCTTAAGAAAAAGGTGTTTTTTGAGGTAAATATGCTGCTTTCGGATTGGGGAAATCCGGAGAGCAAATTAGCTGAAAAAACTAGAATCACAAAGTGGATTCTGTATGTTATCAAATAGAAATTTCAAATACTTATGGCGGAATGGCGTATTCCCGCGAATTTCATCTTCGGTGATGTGCTGTGGGAGGCATAAACACCAAAATTTCCTCACCCGGTTCCAAGTGAATCGGATTAATTCAATCTTCCAAGAGGTAGATTTTTATCATTTGGGGGAGGCAATTTCTTTATGCTGCTTTGCCGTGATTCAAAACTACATTTTTGACTTACATGAACAATACTTGTGGAAAACTTTTGCGAATGTGAATAAGAATATTTGACTTGCTTGAAATTGTTGATTTTATGCGGGTTTCAGGGCTTTTATCATACAACTCACTGCATGATTTCGTGATAGGTTTTTGCGTGATATTTTTTGTTGATTGACCATGGGAAATCTTCGATTGTTTTGTTCGTCTTTGGGGCGCGTTTTTCGTAGATTTACGCAAGATTTAATGGGTAATTTCAGGTATACACATGTTTTATAGAATCAGTGTTTTTTCCTTTATGCTTTGTGCATTGTTGGCTTGGGAATTTCCCATGCATGCTCAACAATTTGGAAAAAACAAGGTTCAATACAGGGACTTTTCTTGGAAATTCATCAAGACCAAGCATTTCGATGTGTACTTTCATGAAGAAGGGGAATATCTTGCTCGTTATGCAGGAATTCATGCCGAAAGAGCGCTTGCTTCGATTCAAGACAGATTGAAATATTCCATATCAAAAAGAATCTCTCTAATTGTTTACAATTCTCACAATGATTTTCAGCAAACGAATGTTGTTGGTGAATTCATGCCCGAAGGCGTGGGTGGTGTCACTGAATTATTCAAGAATCGCGTGACGCTTCCTTTTGAAGGTCGCTATGATCAATTCAGACATGTGATACATCATGAACTTGTACATGCAGTGATCAATGATATGTTTTATGGTGGCTCGGTACAAAGCATGATTTCGAATAATATTCGTACTGAATTGCCTCTATGGATGAATGAAGGTTTTGCCGAATATGAGGGGAATGGTGGTTATGACACGAAAACAGACATGTTCATGCGTGATATCGCATTGAGTGAGTATGTGAAGGGATTTGATAATCTCACCGGTTATTATGCATATCGTGGCGGACAAGCTTTCTATTGGTATGTGGCTGAAAAATATGGTGAAAGAAAAATCGGTGAATTGTTGAATAGACTTCGTGCTTCGGGCACTCTTGAAAATGCATTCAAGGGATCATTTGGTAAATCAGTTGAGGATTTCTCTGAGGAATGGGTCAGGGAAATGAAGAAGAAATATCTACCGGATCTTGAGAAGTTTGAGAATCTGGATGATATGGCCATTCGCATCACGAATCATAAAAAAGATCAAAGCTTTTATAATTCCTCACCCGCGCTCTCTCCATCAGGAGATACACTCGCTTTCATTTCGAATCGCGATGGACAATTCGGTGTTTTTCTCATGCAATTGAATGCGAAAGTCAAAGAACCAATTGAATTGATCAGCAGTGGAAGAGCAGTGGATTTTGAGGAATTGAATATTCTCACACCGGGAATATCTTGGTCGCCGAATGGAAAAAAGATTGCAATCTCGGCAAAGTCAGGTGGTGAAGATGCACTCTATATCGTGGATGTGCAATCCGGTGATTATGTAAAACATGAATTCGGCATCAAGACAGTGACTTCAGCGATTTGGTCTCCGGATGGGGCATCAATCGCCTTTGTGGGAAGTGTCGCCGAGCAAATGGACATCTGGATTTTTGATGTGAAAACAGGGAGCATTTCCCGTGTCACAGATGATGTGTTTTCCGATTCACATCCTGTTTGGTCCCCTGACTCACGCATCATCTATTTTGTGTCTGATCGAGATGATTATGTGAATGGCTCATTTAAAGCTGAAGATTTCAATATGTGGAAACATAATGAACGAATATCGGATATCTATCAAATTGATATTGAAACTGGATTGATGGGTCGTTTGACATTTGATCCGACTTCCGATAAAACTTCACTTGCAGTCACGAATAATGGTGCTTCATTGGTATTTGTTTCCGACAATAATGGCATCGGAAATCTCTATGAATTGCAACTCGAATCCGCGAAACTCATACCGCGCACGAATGCGCTCAATGGCATAACGCAATTGTCCATGAGCATGGATGGATCGACATTGATATTCACCTCGCAAAACAATGGTGGATATGATTTGTTTCAAATGCGCTATCCATTGGAGCGCAGAGCCTATGATTCACTTCCATTGACCAAATTCATGATGTCGAAAAGAGAATCGGGTGCAAATACTATCACAAAGCAAGATATTGTGCAGTATAGTCCTCCGCAAGAACTCAAAGGATATGGTCAGGGGATTGAGATTGAATTCTCCAGGCAGCAACTCATTCAGCCGAATCAGGACATTGCACGATATCAAAAAGATGAATTACCTTCTCCGATACTTGGAATTGCAAGAGCAAAGATGGAGGAAGAAATCGCGGATCCGATGAAAACTCCCGCGCAAGATTATAAAATTGCTTTCTCGAATGATGTGATTTTGGCAAATGCTGGTGTGAATACATTTTGGGGTTATCAAGGCGTGGCACAAATGCTGTTCAGTGATTTGCTGGGTGATCATCAAATCTATGTCCAAGCCAATTTGTTCTTTGATATCAGAAATAGCAATTTCTTTTTTTCCTATTCATATCTCCCAAATATCATAGACTGGCAAATCACCGCAAATCATAATGTGGGATATGGTTTAGTGCGAAGCGACAATGCACCATATGATTATTTCTATCGGTTTAGAAATTATGGTATCGGTGGCATTGCATCATTGCCAACTTCTCGCTTCCGTCGATTTGAGCTCGGGATGAATTATATGCATCTCACAAAAGAGAATATTGAATTTCCGCAAGAGCCGATAACATCGCGTGATATGATTGTTGCCCAACAGGGTATGGTGTATGACAATACATTGCCCGGATGGTATGGTCCAAATCGAGGAACGCGTTATTCGATGTCACTCCGAGCTGCACCAAAGCTTCAAGAATCCGGATTGGGTCTTGCAGTACTCGACATGGATTTCAGGCAGTATTTCACACTTACGGAAAATTTCCTCTTTCTTGCTTTGCGTGGTGCAGGTGGAATTGGTACGAGCACGAATCCTAATCAGCAATTCTTCTTTCTTGGTGGAACCGATAATTGGATTAATCGCTCTTTTGCTCGAGGAACATTGCCATTCAGAAGTCCTGAAGATTTTGCATTTCTGAATTATGTTCTTCCGCTTCGTGGCTGGGATGTGAATGAGCGATTCGGAAGACAATATGTGATGATGAATGCTGAATTGCGTTTCCCTTTATTTACAGCATTATTGGCAGGACCTGTTCCTGTATTATTCCAAGCATTTCAGGGTTCACTTTTCATGGATGTGGGCACTGCATGGAGTGATACTGTTTCATGGAATCTTGCGCAAAGTGGTGATTATGCGCGTTTTCGCTATCCTGATTCGGGTGATTTGATGATGAGCATGGGTGTGGGTATTCGATCATTTCTCTTTGGATTACCCATTCGTCTTGACATTGCATGGAGGAATGAACATCTCGGTTGGTCCGTACCACAATGGCTTGTATCACTCGGCGGTGATTTCTAAAAGTTTTCTTCTTTTAGAATTGAATCTTGGATGATTACTCTCCCCTTATTGATTTTACAAAATCTTACAGACTACTCGTATCAGTAATGCCGTGAGTGTTTATTCCTTTATTGATTGCATAAATACTGATAGAAGTTTGATCATGTAGATATGTTTCAACTATCTAAAGTGGGATACTGTCATTGCTTGTACTTATTGATTCAATTTGAATCTGTTCTTTTGGCTTTTCGCTCTTGCAGGATTGACATTGCAGTACTAAGATCGAAAAAAAGAATAGTAAAAAGATGCCGTTCATGAAGAGTTCCCCGGCGATATGGATAAGATTATTGTTTCAAAAGCAAATACAATGCAATCACTCCAGCGATGATTCCGATGAATGTATAGAGTGTCGTAATGCCGGACATCATGACAATCGGCTGAGCAATGACAGGAGACAAAAATTGTCCAAGATAGAGTGAAGATGTTATCACCCCAACAGATCTTCCCCTAAGCGGCGGTGCCGCAATGCTGATCACCCAGAGTCGCATTGATGGCATGAGGAGCCCAATTCCTGCGCCTGCAAATAATGCAAAGACTATTGTAATGAAGAAAGTGTTTGCAATGGAGAGTCCTAAAAATCCCATTGCGAGCAATGCAAATGCTCTTCCACCCAAACCCGAAAAATGATGAAGTCGTTTAAGATATGGCATTGCATAGGATGAAAATCCTCCGGCCAAAGTCGCAAGTGATACTACTGCTCCTGCTTTTGCCGGTGAATCAATGCCATGCAGTGCAAGAAGGAATGGTAACTGTGTCGGAATGGCATAGAAAAAGACCATTCCGGCAAATACGATCAATCCGATTCCTGCAATGTGAATCGGTTTTCCATACTGGATATCAATTGAATTAGATTTACCGACATTATTGAGATATGCTTCTTTCTCATGATGCACATTTGGTTCATGTATGAAGTAATATGCAGGAATGGCGAGTATGAATGCAAGTGCATAGAGCGAGAATGGATAACGCCAACTCATGAGTGCAAGAAATCCTGCTAGGGCAACGAATATCACACCACCGAATGAGATGAATGTTCCTTGCAAACCCAGCATTTTATTGCGCTCTTCGCCCATATAATAATCTGCGATCAGGGTTTGAGCTGATGTCATGATTCCGGCAACGCCAAGTCCCAAACATGCTCTTGCGATGATGAAATGTTGTAGACTTTCAAGATAAAGTCCTGTAGTGCCCATCACGCCATATATGATCAATGAGCTAATCAGGAGGATTTTACGATGCCCTTTATCAATGATCATTCCCGCAATGGGAGCAAAAAATGCAATGATCAAGCTCGGGACTGTGAGCATGAGTTTTACGAGAAACTCGGCATTCTCGATTGACTTGAATGCTTCGGCAATTTTGGGTAAGGCAGGAGAAATGGCTGATACGGACATCACCGTTAAACTGCTTGCCATGAGCAAAACAATTTTGCTTCTTAGCGTGAGTGCATTCATTTCTGCATTCCAATATACATCGCTATACAGAGTATGATGCCGAATGCGAAGAGATGAATTGCGGTTTTGAATACATAAGGATTCAATTTCTCTTTCTCAGTTTTGAGTACGCCTCTCGTGAGATATACAGCAAATGGAAGCAAAATCCACGGCATAAGATATACAGCATTGTCCTGCATGCGTGCAAGAAGAAAGAGCGATCCATAACTGAGTATCATGAGCAGGGCATAGAGCAAGCGAGACTTCTTCTCACCAAGCATTACCGCCAAAGTGATTTTTCCTGCAATGGGATCTGTTTCGATATCACGAATATTATTCACCAGCAAAATCTTGGCGGCGAATAAACCCATGATGATGCCCGTTAGAAATACTTGTGGTCTGAATGCGAAATCCGGAGCTTGAATATAATATGCACCCCAAACAGGAATGAGTCCATAGAACACAAATGCAGTGGCCTCACCGAGACCATGATATGCGAGAGGATAGGGTCCGCCCGTATATGCAAATGCTGCCCACAATGAGGTGATGCCGATAAAGAGTATCGGCCAACCGGCTTTTTGTACGAGAATGAGTCCAATGAAGAAGGTGAGCGCGAACATGATCCATGACATCTTCATCATGGCTGATTCTGATATCATGCCAGATGCTACTGCGCGAGGTGGACCAATCCTTTTGAGATCTGCGCCTTTTTTGAAGTCATAGAGATCATTGAGATAATTCGATGTTGTTTGGAGCATCATCGCGCTGAACACGGTAATGCAGGCCGTGAAGAGATCGAATGCGCCATCAATTGCGGCAAGCATGATACCGGCAATCGTTGGAATTGCGCTCGCGGGTAAAATTCGCATGCGAGCGGCATATATCCAATGTCTGAGGGTACTGCTCATCAGGCGATATTATGATAGACATTTTGCACATCTTCATCTTCTTCGATTTTGTCTATCAATTTCAGTACTTCATCCATCTGTTCTTCAGTGAGAGTGACAGTGGTATTTGGCAAGCGTTGCATTTCAGCAGTTGTGACTTCAATTGCTGATTCTTCAAGCGCTCTTTGCATATGCACGAAATTATTGAAGTCGGTATATGCTATGATTTCCATTTCATCTATCTCCACATCATCCGCACCGGATTCGATGAATGACATTTCAAGATCATCTGCAGATTTACCTTCCAGAGATGTTTTGAATACCCCTTTTCTTTGGAATAAAAATTCCAAAGCACCGGAAGTTGCGAGTGATCCATTATGTTTATTGAGATAGCTACGAATATTCGCAACCGTGCGAGTGGGATTATCGGTGGCAGTTTCGATAACGATGGCAACGCCATGTGGACCATATGCCTCATAAACGATTTCTTGCAAATCGAGAGCATCTTTTCCGAGAGCTCTCTTAATCGCAGCTTCCACTCGGTCTTTGGGCATATTATTCGCCTTTGCCGCCTGCATCGCCGCACGCAATCGAGGATTACCTGCAGGATCTGAGCCACCCAATTTCACTGCAATTGCAATTTCTTTTCCAATTCTCGTGAATGCTTTTGCCATTCTGTCGAAACGAGCAAACATCTTATGCTTGCGCTTTTCAAATATCCTTCCCATCGAAATTTCCGTATTATGTACTGAAACAGATGCGCAAAAATACAAAGAAGGGCGCATCCATCAGGTATGATATGAAAGGAACTTCATTTCATGTAAATGGGGTTTTGTGCACTTTACTTGGAATGATCATGAATACAGATAATATCGTCATCGGAGCCGGTTATGCCGGACTTGCAACTGCAGCACTTCTCGCAAAACAAGGAAAAGATGTCATTTTACTCGAAAAACACTCTGCAATTGGCGGTTGTGCTTCTTTTTTTCGTCGCATGCGGTATACATTTGATGTTGGGGCAACAACACTTAGTGGTCTTCGCCCGCATCAACCACTCGGAAGATTATTCCAAGAATTGAATCTCAAGCCGGAAATCATGCATTGTGATCCGGGAATGGTGATTCATCTGGATGATCATCAGATTGTGCGCCATGCAGATCTCGACAAGTGGATTGCCGAAGCTGAATCACATTTTGGAAAGAAGGGTCAAAGAGGATTTTGGAATGAGATTCATTCGATTGATGAAAAGATGTGGAATGTGCTCCATCGCAATCCCGAATTTCCCCCGAAATCCCTAGGCGATCTCATAAAAATGGGAAGCAGAATATCGAATCTTTCTGCATTGCCATTACTTCGTGATTTGTTCCGACCGATGGATGTGCTGATTGAAAAACATGGATTGAAGAGTAATGTACTCTTTAAGAAATTCATCAATGAGCAATTACTTATTTCAACGCAGAGTTTTAGTGATACCGCACCGATTGTGACAGGAGCCATGGGTCTTGCATATCCGGCGGATACGTATTATCCCATCGGTGGAATCACAAAACCCGCTCAATTATTGGCTGAATATATTCGCAATAATGGCGGGACAATCATATTGAAGGAATCCGTGGAGTCAATCGACATTCAAAGTGATGATTCATTTATGGTAAAAACCACAAAAGGTAATGAATATCAAGCAAAACATCTGTTCAATAGCATTCCGATTTGGAATATGAAGAATATTGCTAAAGGAAATGCAATTGGAAATCTAGCTGAACAATATTCTTATACTTTCTCAAAAGCTTGGGGAGCATTCACCGCCTACTTTGCGATAGAAACAGAGTTTCATCCTGCATCGCCATATGCGCAAGTGCATACCACATCAAGAATTCCGCATTGCGAAGGCGATTCTTTTTTTGTGACCTGGTCGCCAAAACAAGATACCGTCAAAGCTCCCGATGGATGGAGTACAATCACGATTTCCACGCATACCGAAGCATCGCAATGGTATGGATTGAGTGAAGAAGACTATGCTCGAAAGAAAGAAGAGACATTGTCATTCATCCTCGCGGAATTCAATCGGGTGTTTTCACAAGTTGCATCGCTCGAAAAACAGTATGTGGATGCCGGAACACCAACAACTTTTGAGCATTATACCGGTCGACATCAAGGATTCGTGGGAGGTCTTCCGCATTCTGTCGAACTCGGTTTATTCAATCTCCCCAAAAACATCACTTCCATCAAAAACTATGCAGTGATCGGCGATACTTCTTTTCCGGGACAAGGAACTCCGGCGGTTGTGATGAGCGCGATGAATGCGGTTAAAATGTAGAATGTTTGAAATGAAGAATGTAGAATGAAATGGAAGAATGGAAGAACTGAAAAATTGAAGAATTGAAGAATTGAAGAATTGAAGAATTGAAGAATAAAATGTAAAATGGAACCTCGGCACCGCTCATACACTGCTCGTCGAGCGAAGCCGAGCCGAGAGTCTTATGTGAATATGTACCCCTCGGCTCCGCTCGGGGTACAATCCTCGGCTCAAACTGCTCGTCGAGCGAAGCCGAGACGAGAACACCAATGTACATACCCCCATCCCTCGACTCCGCTCGGTGAGCACTCGGCTCCGCACGGGGTACACACCAAAATGAAATTCCCCTCGGGAGAGGGGTGCCCGAAGGGTGGGGTGGGATCTTACTCCGAATGAAGAATGATAAATACCCAATGAAATGAAAGAATGGAAGAATTGAAGAACCGAAAAATGGATGAATGAAATGGAGAATGAGAAAATGATATTCCCCTCACTGAGGGGAATTGCGTTTTGGATTGTACTACAAGCGAAGAAGAGGTATATACGCCGGTATTCTCGTCTCGGCTTCGCTCGACGAGCAGTTTATGAGCGAAATCGAGTAACCATTTCTGATTTATTGTCTTTAATCTTCCGTAATTTGAATCAAGTAAAACTTATGACACTAAAAACCCATGAATGCTTTTAATGCACTCTTTACGACATATTATCATGAAATCAAGTTTGCCTTGATGTTTTCAGGAATGAATATACTATGGATGCTTGGGGAAAAGCTTGCAGGTTTACATGATGTGCATATTGCCGATCATGCTTTTTACACCAATTATTTCGCAATTCCATCAATCTTGCTGTATGCAGTTGCCATGTATCAAAAGCAAACATTGCTTGGCGGGGAGATGAATTTCAAACAAGGTTTTATGTCCGGACTCGGCATAACAATGATAGTCACTGCATTAACCCCAGTAATACAATTCTTTATTCATACAATCATCACTCCTGAATATTTCATAAATGTTCGTGCATTCGCAATTCAAGAGGGAATGAAGCCTGAAGTTGTAGATACTCACTTCACATTGAACAGCTATATCTTGCTTTCTGTGTTCACCGGTTTTGTCTATGGTATCATCACCACCATCTTCACGACCATCATGATTCGCTATATCAGGATGAAGCGATGAGATATCTGTTCCTATTTCTGTTTGCGATTATATCAATTCAAGCGCAACAAAGACCATTTGGGATCATTACATCTTCCGAATGTGAGCAATTGCGTTCAAAACATGAATATGCAAGTCTTATTGCAGGTATTCATGCATCTGCTAAACAGGGGATTCCGGCGGGAAATCAAACAACTTCTGATCGAAGAGTGCGCGCCGGACTGGCAAAAAACTCTGCATTCATAGCATATATCAATAGCACTTCTGTGAGTGATACGCTTGGTGTTTTGCCGATTCAAGAAAAGGAAAACTTCATCAATAAAAGTTTGACGATACTCAGAGAATGTCAAACAACTATCCCTCAACTTTCCATCACCTCACCAAATGCCTATGAAGATTGGCAATGGCATTCAAAAGAATTCATTGACCTACTCTCGGCTTATGATCTACTTCGCGGGATACCCGAGATTTCAGTGTCAACATTGGATTCCATCGAAAAACGACTCGCAATGTTTGCAATCACATTTCATAGAGAAGCCACGAAATCTATTTTTGGTTTGACTTTTTTTGGAACTGTTCGCAATAATCATGCTCTCATGACTGCCGGAGCGATCGGTATGGCTGGGGTGATATTGAGAGATTATAAAACTTTGATTCCAGAAGATCAGCCGATATTCTGGCTCAATACGGCATTGAATGCAATTGATGATATCATGTTCACGGGCAATCAAGCACAATCAAGCAGAGATGGCAAAGCGGGCTATGCGGAGGGTCCTCATTATTATCGTTATGCAATGCTGAATATGCTCCCATTTTTCCGCGCATTGCATCATGTGAATCGCGACACGGTATTTCGCATAAATCAAAAGTCGATTCGACATCCCTATCATGATCCTCGATTCATGGAATGCACGAAGTGGTTCACCTCGATATTACAACCCGATGGCACATATCCGGCTCTTGGCGATACCTTTTTCGGTATGGGTTTTCCTGAACTTGCTTTTACGGGAGATTCGAATATTGTCTATCCATTTGCTTCCGCGGATCTCGCATCTCAGCTTAATTCAACGGTGGACATGCGCGCAAATTATTGTGCTGCAATCACTCCTGCGAAATTGATATTCACACATGAACTCATGGTGAATAAAGATGCCGGTGCAATCGTATTTCGTAAGCCTGATTGGTATGGACATGTGATCGCAAAGAATGGAAATGCGCGCACAGCAGGTGCGGGACATTCGCAATCGGACATGACTTCATTTATGCTATGGACTCATGGCATTCCGATTGTGCTCGATCCTGGGTATTTGCAGTATTCCATGCGTGATCAAGTTGGCAATGCACAACAACATAATGTGATTTTGGTGAATGGACAGGGTCCGCCAAATGGCGCTCCACTTCAGCCCGGTGGGGTAGATGCATTTGTACAAGAGAATTTCTCCATTCCCGGTTTGGATTATACATTGGTAGAAACTTCCTACTTAGGCGCGCAAATCAAAAGACACTATTTCGGGATTGCTGATAGTGTCTTTTTGAACATAGATCAATGCAGCGCTCAAAATCCTACTGCATTTTCACATCAAGTACATGGCAATGGACTTATCAATGGAAATGAGCAAACAGGATTGGCTTATTGGCAAAATAGTGGGCCGAGCACCACGATTTCTTGGGAAAGAGATTCCGCAAGAGTGGATGCATTTTGGTCCGCAATTCCACTTGAAACATTCACAGCAGATTCATCCGTGCATGAAGAAGGATATCGAAAAACGGGAATTCATACGGCATTGCGTACGCATACTAAACCTACGAATTCAGCAATATTTGCCGGGATGCTGATTCCAAGAGCAAGAAATTCAATGAGTTCTATTGTGCCTTCACTGGTTACGAAAGATGCTACCACGCTTGGCATTGCATTCGATTATACTCCGCAAAGTGGCGCGATGTTCATTGCGAAAAGCGATACCTCTTTCCGCGAACTATCAGGATGGAGCAGAGCAGATATTGGATTTCAAGCAAAAACGGATGCGCAATGTGCTGGAATTTGGCAAGGAATCAATGAAACCGATTTCGCACTCTTCATGCATGAGGCGAGTCGATTTGTGAATGTGGAGTCCAATACCGAGATCATTGCTTCAAATAAAAAAACGACACTTGCCTTGTCCGCAATTGAAGATGGATTTATCCTCTATGCGGGAGATTCCTGCACAATCACCCATGATGTTTTGGCTCTCGTGCCTTATGCAGAGAGCGAAGGGTATGTCATACGAGATGTGCAAGGGAATATCAATGGATGGACACAGCAGACCATTTCGATGAAAGGAAAAGGATATGTCACGATCACTTATGGAAAGCCGGTTTCCGTGAAAGAAAAGCATGCAATTGAGTCATATTCTGTTATGGCAGGAAATGCATTGCATATACCACTTAGCTGGTTTACGAGGAATGCTGAAATACGAATGATGGATCTAACTGGCAGGGAAGTATCGCATTATGAACTCGAAAGTGGTATAAATATGGCGAATGTCGATATAAATCGCCTATCACCTGGAATTTACATTCTCAGTATCAGGGATGATAATCAAGCCAAACATTGCATGATTCACATAGATGGATAACTTATCCACAATGGTGGAAAAGATTGGGGGAATAAATTTTGTTTATGTACGGTTCCAAACATGAATTTGGGGCTCATTTTTACTATTTTTGTCAATTCAAAATTTGGGGTAATTCCCCATTTTTCATACGATTAAATACATTTTACAGATATATGATCAGGAAACCCATGAAAAGGCTTCTCCTTCTTTGTTTTTTGCTTTGCATGTCCGGATTGACCGCACTTGCTCAGCTCACCTATCCAAGTGCACATACTCTTGGATCAGGTCCATACACATTTTCAGATTGGGCTAGTACAAATGCGGCTGGTACTTATCCACCAAGTATGATTTTCCATAGATATGGAATTACTGATGGTGTTTTATCAAGTCCAGAGAGTTTGAATTATTCTCTTGGATATGCTCAACCATCAGGAATCAAAATCAATGGTTTGGGAGCTAATGGAATTGAATTCGTCAATTCTAGTGCCATCCAATCAGTGGGAATGGCAGTGGTGGCATTGAATACAGTAAACAGAAGTGCTATCAGAGTTAACTTTTCTGCTCAATTTACTGCATGGAATGGTTCTGCTCCAACACCCCCAAGAAGAGAATGGGGTATTCGATTACAATATCTCATTCCGGGTAATACATGGACTGACGTCGTTGATGGTTTGGGAAATCCTGTGGAATATATTACAACCGGAAAAAACCCATTACATCCTGTTGAAACATTTTCCAATATCGCTTTGCCTCCTGCACTTGAGAATCAATCATTGGTTTATGTTCGATGGAAATTCTACTATCTTGGTACAGGTGGAGGATCCCGTCCCCAAGTAAGACTTGACGATATTTCCATCACAAGTCAGGCAGCAAACATTGTACCCACAAAGCTTGCAATTCCATCCATTACTCCTTCAACGGTTTCATCAACTAGTCCATTTAGTGTTCTTGTTCAAGCACAGGATAATGCCGGACTTAGTGGTAATGTAACTCAAAGCACAGACTTTTCACTGAGTGTTCAAACTGGTACTGGACAATTGACTGGTACTATTACCGGTACAATCCCTGCCGGTCAGAATTCAGTAACCATATCTGGTGTTCGTTATGGCACTGTTGAAAATGGTGTACAAATCAAAGCAAGCGTGACAAGTGGCATGACACTAACTGATGCAATCAGTGCACCATTCAATGTTGTGCAGGGTGCTACTGCAATCTCAGCAACTGATCTTGTTTCCAAAGTGCATGTCAATAAACCGCTTCGTCCATTCACAATCAGTGCTGTAAAGCCAGATGCAACAGTTGATGCTGGGTATTTGGGAACAGTGACAATTGCTCAAACCGGTGGACCAGGAATTGTTATAGGAACATTGTCCAGACCATTCGCAAATGGCATTGCATTGTTCAATGATATTCGATTCTCACAAGTAGGAACATATACCTTTACGATTACCGGTTCAAATCTCCCACCAATCAATCATTCTGTGCAAGTTGCTCCTGCAATGACAATGACAGAAATGATTGTACCGAGATTAATAAAATCCAATGTTGCAAATGATCGTGTACCTGCTTTTGCATTGGTAAAGTTTGACAATCTCATGCCTAATACAGAATATCGATATTTCACAGGTGCTGTCACCTCAAGCGCTCCGAGCAATACAATAGGTGGTGGAAACAATTATCATTATGATGCAAATACTGGGACATATATCTACAGTTTTTCTAGATCCTTGACGACCACTACAAGTCCTGCCACATATTCGACTTTCATAACTGGATCTAATGAAACTTCTAGAGTTGTATGGTTGAATTTGGTACCAACAAGTAATGCTGCATTCGCCGCTAATGCAACAATGTATTGGAGAGTCATCATGAATGATCATCCAATCATTGGCTATCAAGCGGATACAATGCATACCACAAGCTTCTCAACTCCAATCAATCTTGGTGCAGGCGCTGGTGATGCAACCGGAATTTACGATTCACAAAGTGGTCTTGCACAGAGAACATTTGTATTGCTTTATGACAATGAAGCCGGAACAGGTCGTCCAATTTCCAGTGCTCATGTTCAAGATGATGGAACATTGAGTGATACGGTTACATTCGCACAATTCTTCAAAAATCTTGATAATGTTCCTACATCATGGGCAACACTTATTCCAAACAACTTGCCCGGTGGTGTGAAGCGCATTGAGCATCGTGATATGCAAGGAAATTTGGTAAAGCATTGGACAGATCTCGATGGTATTTGGGCAGGTGTCAATACTGTATATCCTACTTCAGGAATCAATGCGATTGATTTCAAGACACCACAATTGACTATGCTCACTCCAAGCACAAATCAAATTCATTGCCAAGGCAAGCCCATGAATATCACATGGACTTCTCGTGGAGTTGAAAAAGTGAACATTGAGTATGCATCCGGATATTCAACAGGTAGAACCTATTATGAAATTCGATACAATGCTAATGCAACCCCCGCAACATTCACTTGGGTGCCTTATGACTTCAAGGATTCAAGCACAAATATGAGTGTTCGCATTACTGACGCTGAACATCCAACAGCGCAATCAGAAGTAAAGCCGATGACAATCTTCTTGCCACCTGTAGTACAGATTCAACCAAAATCACGCAATACATGTATTGGTGATACCGTGACATTATATGCAACAGCAAGTGGCACATCAGTCAAGTATCAATGGTATAAAGATTATAGACCGCTAATTGGTTCAACATCACCAATCCTTTCCTTCACAGGTATTCGTGAAACTGAATCAGGACTCTATCATTGCATTATGACCGGACTCGCACCATGTGATGCGGTTTCTTCAGATACTGCAGTATTGTATATCAATAGACCAATTGATGTATTGAGACAACCTGAAAGTAAAGTAGTCAGCAAGGGTTCAACAGTATCTTTTGAAGTATCAGCAAATGCGAATTATGTGATTTCATATCAGTGGAAGAGAAATGGCATCGACATGCAGGATAATATGCGTATCAGTGGTGCTCAATCACCAAGTCTTGTCATTCGTGATGTTGACAATGCCGATACAGCAGAATATACATGTCTTGCAACAGGTCCAGGAAATTGTGGCTTCATCATTTCTGAACCAGCAAAACTCAGTGTATTAAGTGTTGGAATTACAGCTTCACCAGAAGATGTGTCCGTATGCGAAGGAAGTACTGCCATTATGAATGTCGGTGCACAAGCTTCACCATCAGGTACAACTCTTGCATATCAGTGGTATAAAGGTAGCGTTAAAATTGATGGTGCGACAATGGCAACTCTTCAAGTGCCAAATGTGAAGAGCACAGATGCTGGACAATATTCCGTTGAAGTTTCCGCAGTAGGAAATATCGTAGGAAAAGCCATGGCGATTTCAGCACCTGCAACATTAACAGTGAAACCATCATTGGCGATAACCACTGAACCACAAGCATTACAGCAAGGTTGTTTTGGTGATACATTGCGCGTAAGTGTTGCAGCAACAGGAAGCAATGTGAAGTATCAGTGGTATGCAAAAGGCACCGCATTGACAGGTGAAACAGGTCCTACTTTTGCACGCATACTTGATAGCACAACACTTCCAACAGAGAAAGATTATTTCTGTATTATTTCAAGCGACTGCGGAATCGATACTACTCGCATAGCTCGTTATATCACTTTGCCGATTGTTTCCTTTGTGACAACATATCCCGCAGAAGGTATCAATGTTGATTTCGGAAAGGATTTTGTCTTCACTGCAAATGTCACCGGTGGAAATCTCAAATACAAGTGGTTCAAGAATGGCGTCGAGATTCCCGGTGCAACACAAGCATCATATACATTGGTGAATGCAACCCGCGCTGATCAAAATTCAAAGTATAAAGTTGAAGTTACCGGTGATTGCGGAACCATCACATCCAGAGACATTAATGTTACTGTAGTTGGCCCAGCAAGCATCGATGATGAAGCAACCGCATGGATGCTTAGTAGCAAGCCAAATCCGAATAATGGAGATATGACAGTTCAATTTGCGGTCACAAAACCAGGTATGACTTCACTCTTTATTCGTGATGCGATTGGTCGTGAAATTGCACGCTTTGATGCAGGCATGATGGATATCGGAAATTATGAGCATGCATTCTCATTGCAGAATGTGGCATCCGGTTTGTATTATGTGACAATGCAAAATGCGGGTCAAACAATCACTCGCTCAATGACAATCATCAAGTAATATTGATTAACTGATATATGCCCTGCTCTCACAATGAGAGTGGGGCATTTTTATATCCATGGAATTATTCCCACCTGAAATAGAGATCATTCGCAAACGCGTCAAACGCTTATCACTCAAAGTGCGAGCGGAGGATGAGCGCATCATTTGCACGATCCCATGGTTTGTTACAAAAGCCGATACACTCGCATTCATAGAAAAGAATAGACCCTGGATTGAAAAGCAAAAGCAAAAGATACGACAGCTTCGATCGATGCATATTCATCGCGAGCAGGGATCACTATTGTATATGGGAGAATCCTATCGAGTGGTTTCTGTTCCTAGTGCCACAAATCTCGGCATTGTCAATCATGAAGAGAAGATCATCATCAGTTCAATCAATGCTGATGATCTTTCGCAAAGAAAAGAGTGGTATCGTTTGCAAGCATATGAAGTCCTTCCTCCATTGATTCATGAATCTGCCAAACAACATGGTTTTGCATTCAAGAAAATTAGCATCAAACATCAGAAATCAAAATGGGGAAGTTGTTCCATCGATGGCTCATTGAATTTCAATGCCAAGATGATGCTCACACCCGAATATGTGATTCACTATCTTATCATTCATGAACTAGCGCATACCAGAGAATTTCATCATGGAGATAAGTTTTGGCAACTCGTGGAAGAATGTTGTCCGAATTATCTTGAAGCGGAGAAATATCTTCGAACAATAGGAAGAATCCTTGAGATGTGAAATGCTCCTCGGCTGGGCTCATAAACTGTTCGTCGAGCGAAGCCGAGACGAGAACACCGGTGTACGGTCCCACCCCTCGGCTCCGCTCGGGGTGCACACTTCGGCTTCGCTCGGGGTACACATTTCGACTCCGCTCGGGGTGCAATCCTAGGCTTCGTTTGAAACATCGGCGAGGATGGGAGTTCTAGACTCCTATCATCCGAAGAAATACGCACAAAATGACTACATGTAACAATGAATTGCCATCATTCATTGACCGCTTCTCATTTTCCAGAGTTTCAAAATGCCTGAGAGCACTGAGTCATGTGGGTACTTTGTACAGAGATCTTGAAGCATCGAAAGCGCTTCCGGAAGTTTACCTGATAATTGCAGATCATGTAAAGCAAGCATCTCTTCTGAGTTCGCAAAACCTGTTTTATCTGATTGAAACAGCTCGCCAATTGCAATTAATTTTTCTTTGCCACGCAAAGGAATCAAACCAAGTTGACGAAATCCGTTCATATTGTGATTTGCCATTTCAGATTGCACAAGAATTGAAGCGCCGATTTGTTTGCAGGTTTCCTCAAGTCGAGCTGCAGTATTTACCGTATCACCAAGGACGGTTATTTCCACTCTATCCGGACAACCTATCGTACCAAGTGTAACCATACCTGTGGAAACACCAATTCCTACTCGCCAACCGCCAGGTTTGATCATGGTGCCTTTGATGTTTTCACCTAGCGTTCTTACTTTACTCTCAACTTGCAAAGCGCAAGCAATTGCATCTTCATTAAATGTATTTGGAGAATCAAAAATAGCAAGTACGCCATCTCCCAAAAACTTATCTACGAAACCACGATGTTCGGCAATGATGGGAGTTATTAACGAAAAACACTCAGTCAATAATTGATATGCTTCAGATGGAGAAAGTGACTCTGCAATAGCGGAAAAACCACGAAGATCAGCAAACATCACCGCACAAGGTAATTGCGTGAAATGACCGGGAGCAAATTGCTCTATCCCATTGGGAAAGACTCTTCTCAGCATCTGTTCCGGTACTAGGCGATGAATCGCTTCAGATTGTCTGGTATGCTGAATACCTTGTCTCACGGCTGCACGAATATCTTCAGGCTCCCATGGCTTCAAAACATATCTGGAAATCAATCCTTCATTGATACAGAAAACCAATTCCTTTACATCAGTATAGCCGGTTACAATCACTGATACTGGATAGTGCTCATTCCCTTTTAACTTGATGAGCAAATCAGTGCCAAGCAGTCCTGGCATTCTTTGATCGGTCAAGATTACATCAACTCTTTCATGTGCCAGATGCTCCAATGCTTGAATTGGATCTGTGAATCCGATTACACGATATTCCTTTTTCAATAATGCTTCAAGAGCTGCTACATTGCCCGGCTCATCATCAATCACGGCAATGGTGGGAAGATTGATGTTCGCGGTAGATTCAGGGATGGCGAATGAAGGACGGTCATGCTTTTTTAACTTCAATTTCATGCTTTCGCTCCATTGGCTATAGGGAGTGACAAACGGAATGTGCTTCCATTCGAATCTGTATTGGCAATCATCAATTTACCGCCATGTTCATCAGCTGCAGACCATGAAATTGCAAGTCCCATTCCTGTGCCTGTACCGATGGGTTTAGTTGTGATGAATGGATCAAACACTGTATCGATCACTTCACTCGGAACACCAGCACCATTATCTGTTACTTCAATAATGACCTGTTCTTGATCAGATTGAATGTGTAAGGAAACTTTAGCCTGAGCATCACCATTTTTTTCTGTTGCAGCGTAATAAGCATTATCCAAGAGATTCATGATTATTTGAGAAATTTTCAATGGATGTCCATTCAGAGAAAAGCTTTGTAAACCTGAAATCTCAACCGATGGAGATAATGCCCATTTGGGTTGGAGTATTCTAATTGTATCTTTTATGACTTCATCTAAATTGAATTCCTTGACTTCCGCTTCATCAAGTCTGGCGAAATTCACGAGTGCATGCACTGTATCTCTGATGCGATCAATGCCATTCGAAGAATGAGTAATCAATGTATTTGCGCCATCAAATTCTTGATTTAACCACGAAAGTACTTCTGCATTATCGGGATCTTGATCATCAATCAACTCAGATAAACCGTTTTGCAATCTCTCCAGATGGTCAGCCAATAGTTTGACATTATTTCCAACATAATTTGCCGGATTACGCAATTCATGTGCAACTCCGGCGACCATTCTTCCCAATCCGGTCAGCTTCTCGGCTTGCATGAGATCTGCTTGGGCTCTTTGAAGTGTACTCAATGCTTCGGACAGTGAATTATTCTTTTCTGCAAGCTCCATTGTACGATGTGCGATGCGATCTTCCAAAGTTGCATTTAATTGTTCCAATGAGCGTTTTGCACGTCTTTGTGCGAGATTCAAACTTATTTGTGATGCAGCAGATTGTAGTAAAGAAACCTCGGATTCTGTCCAATCATATTCTTCTTTGCAATTGTCAAATCCAATAAAACCCGTTAAAGCGCCATCCAACATTAGTGGAAGTACGAGCAATGACTTAATGCCTTGAGGTCCTAGAACTTCTTGCTCAACTTCATCGAATGAACTTTCAACTCTAACCACTTTATTGCCTGTATCCAGTGATTTATACCATTCAGGAAAAAATTCACGGAGATTCACACCTTGTAGATCCGGACTGTCAATCTGAGGTTCAATTCCCGAAGCACACCATTCTGCTTTTTGACTTGTGGAACCGCTCCAAATATCATCTACTTTATCATTCTCAAATATGTATACACGATCAGTACCGGACGCCTCGCCAAGTGGTGCCAAAGCTGGATTCAAAGCACCCAATGCTTCAGACTCAATGCTGAGTAACACAGTCTGCATCTCTACAATGCCTTGCAAATATTTATCTCTTTGCATGACCTGTGTCTGTAATTCATTTACTTTTGAATTGTGTCTTGAAGAATCTGTCATGAAGTATACTCCTTCATCGAAATACTTGATTTTGTTGAATGAAAAGGATGCTTTCCAGGACGGAAATCAACGCAAATTACTTACTATGTTGGACAAATGAACATAATTCTTGAAGCCTTGAGATGCATTGTATCTCCATATCATATAATTAACTTATTCGATAGATTACTCGAAGTACTTTTGACAATTCATTCATATCAGAAAAGCCCCGATTGAGCGGAATGGAAATAAGAGTACACACATCGACTCCGCTCATAAACTGTTCGTCGAGCGAAGCCGAGACGAGAACTCCGGTGTACGGTCCCACCCCTTGGCTCCGCTCGGGGTGCACACTTCGGCTTCGCTCATAAACTGTTCGTCGAGCGAAGCCGAGACGAGAACACCAGTGTATATACCCACCCCTCGGCTTCGCTCGGGGTACAATAGCACCAGCGGGGCGATTATCATAGTAACGGTCCCACCCCGCCCTGAATTTCGAGCGAAGCCGAGAAACGGGCACCCCTCGCTGAGGGGAATATCACTCGCAGACCTCAAACACAAGAGCATTTAGTCCATATTGGAAGTGTTCCTAATGGTACCTATTTGCTTCAAGTCAATAACATTATACAGAGCATTCGAATTATGCGATAAATCGAATGCAGCAAGAAGGGTTGATGATAGTGATATGGGAGGGGAAATAATCGGAAATATGGTGAAGGAATGCTAGAGACAATATGATTAGCGTTTCTTACGAATGAAGAATCCAGCGATAATCAATGCCACACCAAGTATTAGGAGAACTATCGTTCCTGTGACATATCCTTTGCCATACATGGTTAATGTATTGAAATCAAAAATATACCGATACCCCTGCACGAATCCCATTATTGAAAGTATTATACCAATGATGATCAAGACATATTTCATATTTCCTCAGCTAAAAAAAAGTCAGGGCTCTGTTACACATAACCCTGACATACATAATCTACAGAACCACGTTATTTTGTAACGGTGGTTGTTGTTGGTGTGTACAAACCACCGGTCAATCCAGATAACAATCCATCAATGAAGGAATGCTGAATATTAACGGTATAATCTTTTGCTCCACCGGCCATCATCGTTGGATTTGATGTCCCCACAGCAACTAATCCACCAATCAAAAAATGATTCTTTGCGGATACCGATACTCCAGCTTGCGCACCTTGACCAACATTATAGGTGAGCGAATAGCATGATGAAAGCATCATGACCAAGCAGACAGAAAAAATAGTATTGAGTATACTCTTTTTCATACTGACTCCAAAAAAAGTAATGATAGAAAGCCGCATAACTTGGCTTACTAACAGAATTATGTAATACTCAATAGAGTACTACACAGCATTTATAGTGTCAAAATAGTTAAAATATGCTCTAATTCGCATGCTTATTTTGATTGTCAGGAGGCTACTATATTCGGATACTTGAGGGTATAGTGCACCTGCACCAGACCTGATGAA
>Ga0209358_10000861_pt1 | contig 25733 bp, 27 predicted proteins | sample LauGreFa1BDMLBSN_2_FD_187574 | JGI IMG/M metagenome (GOLD analysis project Ga0209358, IMG submission 187574) | Freshwater lake microbial communities from Lake Michigan, USA - Fa13.BD.MLB.SN (SPAdes) (version 2) | ecosystem: Environmental > Aquatic > Freshwater > Lake | place: Lake Michigan, USA...
AAAAAGTTGAGAAATTCCAAAATTCGGACGATGATTCCGATGACGATGGTGAAAAAGTTGAGAAATTCCAAAATTCGGACGATGATTCCGATGACGATGGTGAAAAAGTTGAGAAATTTAAAAATTCGGATGATGATTCCGACGATGATTTGAAGGAGGATTATAATAATTATGAAGGTTTTGCTAACGACGATAGTAAAAAAAAGAAAAAAAAGGTTCGTCCACCCCCGGATAATGGGTCGCGTGCCGAAATGTTTGAACTTGGGAAAAAATATAAAATGCCAAAAGAAACTGACGACCCCGAATATCACTTGGACGCCGGTACTACATTTATGAATGCCTATAAATCTTTGAAGCCTGACCAGATTTCCGCTATGACTAAGGATACTCAGGATCTTATAGATACACAAAAACAACTTATGACCACTTTAAATACACTAAAACCGTTAATTACAGATGGTAAACAGATGATGGATACATTCCAACAGTATTTTGGGGCGTCTGGAGCCGGTAATATTGGCGATTTAACAAAGATGGCTGAGAAATTCGCAAATAATTAAACTATATATTTTATAATACTGCGTATTTCATATATTATTTATAACTTTATTATATATAATATATAATATATGAATAATATATGCGTTGTATTTATATGTAATAAGCCTTATTTCAACAAGTTTATTCATACTTGTAATAAACTAATCAATAAAGGAAAATATACAGGTGATATTTGTTTAGTTATAGGCGATGATCTACAAAATAGTGAGCTATTAGAGCATGATATTATAAAAACGAATAATATCCGAATTAAATATTTTCCTGATATTAAATTTACAGAAGAATTTTTAAACGTATTTAATAATATAAAAACGGATGGGCGAAATTTAACTAAAAAATTCCAATGGCATAAACTACACTTATTTAATACATATTTCAAACAATGGAAATATATTTTTTATATAGACTGTGGTATGAAAATTCTTTCTGATATATCACCAATTCTAAATGAAGCTACGGAAAATACGTTATTAGCACACTCAGACGCGTATCCTACATATGAATGGAAATTACACAGGCAGTTTGATAAAACTCAAGAAACATTTTTCAAACAGCTAAATGAAACATATAATTTAAATATTGATTATTTCCAAACGGGCATCATGTTATATGATACAAATATAATCGAACACGATTCATACGACAATTTATATAACTTGGCATTGAAATATCCGATTAGTAGAACAAATGAGCAAGGAATAGTTGCACTATATTTTACAAATATTAAACCGCTTTTTAAACAAATTAAGACACATAACGAATATACTATTTTTTACGATTCTATACGCCGAAAGCCTGCTAAAAAATATATTATGTTTAAAATGAAATAACGTTATTCTAAAAGTTCTTAGGTATTAACAGAGTGAAATGGTTACTAAACTACTAATTTTATATCTTATCGGTATTTTTCTTATTTTATTGGGCACGCTAATTATATTTCAGAAAAAACGACACATAAATATTCCCGAAGGATTTGAAAACGCGTCACCAGAAACAGTTTTGGATGATTTATCTAACCCCCTTATTAAAACTATGAAAAAAATTGGCAAACTAACCAAGTATTTTGCTAACCCTTCTGTTTGGATTGATGTATATAAACATTCACAGATGAGTTTAACTGATCTGGCACGTAGCCAGATAGAGAAAGATAAAAAATAAGTAACGTCCTGATTTTTTTGAAATATGGTATTTGCTTTATTTCAAAGAAAAACCTTATAACAAATAGCAGTATGCGTCGCTCTTTAAGACGTATGGTTGGAGGTGCTTTACAAACAATGTGCCCCCCTGGATTTTTCTGTATGGATAATGGTTTTGTTATCTTTACTGGAATTATAATAGTAGCTATTTTTGCTGGATTATATATGTATTCTAATTTTTTGTATAATCGCCAAGAAACAAACACCAATAAGGTACAAGAGCAAAAGCATTTAAAAGAGCCAATGGCACCGTATCGCGACGAAACGGAATATGAAGAAAGGCCACGGAGACGCTCTAGAGAAATTGAATGGAAACAGGAAAGCATACAAATGCCACAACGCGGTATTTCAACTATGCCTATTATAACACAGACTAGATATCCTTCGCCTGACCGCGATTATGATAGTACACCGGATTTACGCGGGTTTGTAGCTCCACCCGGCGTTGTTGCTGTGCCTATAAATGTTCCGACCCAAGGGCTACCCCAAGAATTTCAGCAAATGGGGGTTTTAACAGCACCCGGTGGGTCAAGTATGTCGGCATCGCCTAGTCGCACACTTCTTCCTCTTCTTGGACGACGCAGTGCCGCTTCCAGAGATAGATATAATTATTATACGCGGACAGATGGATTAAATCCTATCCAAGTTCCGGTTAGCTATAAAAATCGCAGTTGCGAAGACGATACTGGATGTGATGAGATATTTTCAGGAGATACTGTATCAGTACCTCTTTTAGGCCAAACATTTACAGCAACTGTATATAAATATAATACACCCAGATATATTCCGCTAGTATAGACGCACGATTTTAAAAATATTGAACCATTAAGAGATGCCTGGCACAAAACAATTAAGAGATCCGGCCATTGGTCTTGATTGTACTGAAACCCCCTTTTATCCTCCTAAAACGTTATCAAATAGCGATTTAGCTATTTGTAGCTCATGTAAATTAGTATTTTCTTCTGAAGTTATTGGACCCCAACAGCTAACTTTGGTAAATAGTTTGTGCTGTGCTATAGATGAATCACCACTTGTACAACTAACATACAATAATACAACATATGGATTAGCCAATACTTTTTTATGGACACAAGGAATTCACCGCAATTTCAAAGCCGAAAAAAATTATGATATGGAAATGAATTTATATTTCAAAGATATTTATAAACCAGATAATCTAATTGCTGTTGTAATTCCTATAACTATAGATAATGCTCAAGCAAGACCTTATTTTAACTCAATAGCTAACGGAAGACAAGGCAACTCTCAAGGTGTTAATATAGAAACATTAATTGAAAAGGAAAGTCCGGTATTAGTTTATAAGGGTATTGACTTACGGGGGCGTAATGGAGATAAAAAGCAGACGGCACAGCAGTGTCTAAGCACTACTTCAAATATGACGTGGTTAGTTTTTCCGACGACTTTCATAAGTAAAGATAATGCGGATTTATTAAAAAACACCACAGCAAATCCAAAAGCGGGGGTACCCCAATCTACTATACCTGCCCCAGATCACGAAATTACGTTGGAGCGGGCTAGAAAAATGTGTATGATAATTCCTAAAGTAGAACTCAAAAAAGACCTTGATAATTCTAGAAATGCTAAGCGTTCCGAAAATGTGTTTTTGACAAGGGCGTTACAGTGTCAGCGGATTGACCCTTCTAAAGACGTACGTGGTGATGCTGTTTATCTAGATTCTACCACGGGAAATACTTTACAAAACGAGCTTGATAATGTTACTAATTTGAATAAATCTATTGACAAGAAAAAAAAACCATATATGCGTGCTTCCGATATTGAAAATATTTTAGCTTTGGTTGTTGGTATAACAATTGGAGTTATATGTATAGCTCTTTTATCATATGGCTTTTATAATTTGGTATTCAAAAAATACGTTGCTAATTTGGAAAGTATGGAAACTGCTATATTGACTACCCCTGTGCCTTGTAAACCACCAATATTATTCTAAATAATAAATGGGAAATAGAATATTCTTACAAGGGCGAGCTGGGTTGTTTGATCTGAAAAATTTAAGGTATTTTATAATTTATATTATGTAAAAACTACAAAATATAAGTTGAATAAATGGTATTAAATGAACCAACTATGCTTGCCTTGATAATCATATACCGGCTAGTACCGATGTTAAGACCCCCAAAAGGGGGTATAACTTCTTATAACCCGTATGCTGTAGAACATATATTATGTGAACCCCACATAATATAGGTTATATAATGGGTTCTTCTCAATAATATAACAAAAGTAATATTGATATACCGTGAAGTGCCGAAGTTAAGTACACCCTCTTTCAGATGGGTGTACTTTACAGAACTTTACAGCTACTGCCGTACGAAGTTTTACCCCCAAAGGGGGTTGGTAATATCCGGTATTTAAAGAAAATATTAATATGCCTTTTTAGAATGACATCAGAAAAGAGAGAAATAAATTTGATTTATTGGCGTAACTTTTTCGTCCCTATTGTTATTTCGTTGCTTTTTATTATTTCAATTGTCATATTTGTTAATGTCAATGTTGGACTCCCGAATCCTGTATTACTTGTAAAAAAAACTGGAGGTTGGAGACGCTTTTATTAATTGTGATGTTTTTAAAAAATACATCCTAAAAAATTAAATGAACATTGTATAGAATGGAATCTGTATTTATAGTCGGCGTTTGTATATGTATTGTTTTATTAGCGGTTGTTATTGGTACATTTACTTCGCTTTCAAATAAGGATGAGGCAAATAATACTAAACTGATGAGCATTATTGTTGCTTTTTCTGTTGTCACTTCATTATTTGCGTATGGATTAGCTCTTTTTTATTTTTCTAAAAATCCCGATTATCAAATACAATTTATTATGGCCATAATGATGTTGGTGTTGCTTCCCGGAATGCTAATCAGTAGTAGTGTTGCTGCTGTTACAATATCTAATTTGCGCGATGTACTGGCCAATAGTTGAACATAATAAATACTATCCGGGTTAGATGAGTTGTTTGATTTAATACCATTTATTCAAGTTATATTTTGTAGTTTTACATAATATAAATTATAAAATGCCTGAAATTTTTCAGATCAAACAACCCAGCTCACCCTTGTAAGAATTATTGTCAAATTTGTTGCTATTTTGAATAAAGTACTTGCTACTAACCTGCGAATTTCACCGAAGGTGCTGAGTACGGATCTAAAAAAAATACCCTTATGCGTTAGCCCTACTATTATATATTATATACGCATATGTATATAATATAATGTCTGGTATAATTTTAATTGGATCCTCTATTAGTAATATAAAAACTATAAATATTGATGCTAATTTTGAAAATAACATATATATAGTTAGTAAAAATAATTGGATAGGTGAAGATAATACTGACGAGATATTCGAAATAAAAATTAACGATGGTGTTTGTATTTGTAAAAGAACTGATTCAAATAGTGGATGGGAGTTTGAATTATTAATAAACGCAAGTATATATACTGATTCTTCCGACACAAAAACTATACCGATATTTTTTATTAATTTGGATAAAGATAAAGACAGATTAGTTCACATGGAAAATCTTTTGTATAAAATATTTACTAAGAATAATATTTACCGAATCAAAGGTGTTGAACATAAAATTGGAATGGAAGGATGTAGATTGGCACATATAAATGCTCATATATCAGCAATAAATAAAGGATATGATTATTATTTGATAGCGGAAGATGATATTCAACCACTTGTTGATATAAATAATATTCAACTATACATTAATAACTCTACCACATTTAACCCAGACCTTGTTTTATTTGAACAAGGGAACGGTCCTGCTTGTGATATAGAAAGATTTATTCAACTTAAAAAGGTATCAGAAAATATGTACCGAATTTTCGGTGGAGGAAGTGGTACAGGCTGTTATTTTTGTTCTAAAAATTTTGGTTTAAAGTTGATAAAATTTTGGATAAAACGTCCAGGGGATCATATAGACAATTCATGGCAACAATTATGGAAATCTAATAATGTTTATTTTCATAGACCGCAATTATTTCACCAACGGGAAGGTTATTCCAATCAAAATGATGTATATTATAGACAAGCACAAATTCCGTTTAGATGGGAATTATATGAACTTGCTAATTCTAAAAGAAAATATAAATGCTCTAGACCGAAATGTGAATATTTTATAAATTCGTATGATAATTATTCATTCGAAAAATATTGCTGTATCAAGTGTAACCGCAATGGCAAGCATGGACCTCGATGTGAAAAAATACCATTTTTAAAAGCCGGAGAAATTACATAGTAGCTTGAAATTAGGAAATTACAAGGGTGAGCAGGGTTGTTTGATCTGAAAAATTTAAGGTATTTTATAATTTATATTATGTAAAAACTACACAATATCAGTTGAATAAATGGTATTAAATCAAACAACCCTGCTCGCCTTGATAAGTAAATCCTTCTGAAAGGGGTGTGTACTTAACTTTATAGTATTTTAAGATACGTTAATTTTTTCAGATAATTCAACCCGGCTTGCTCTTGGAGTTGTTGTAGTTTCAATTAATAAATTAATACCTCCGGCTAATTTATATGAAACTTTCAACAGTTTTATCAGCAGTGAACGAAAATCCTAATTATTATAATTTTATACCCAAACAAATTTTATTTTGGAATAAGTTTAATATTAAATTCATTGCGGTTTATGTTGGTAAATCGCTCCCCGATGAATTACTTCCCTATAGTGATAATATTATCTTATGGTCACGAAATCATAATTTAAATACGGCATTTGTGGCACAAAATATAAGAATATATTATCCATCTCTCATAAAAGTTCCCGATGATGAAATGGTAATGATTACTGATATGGATATGTTACCAATGTCGGATGATTACTATAAAAACGATATGGAGAAATATAATATTAATGATTTTATTTACTATAGACACATAGATGGGGATCAAATTTATATAATGTATAATGCGACACACCCTAAAACTTGGGGTCGCGTTTTTAATATAAGCTCTGAAGAAGATATTGAAGAAGCATTGAATAACACGTACAAATCGGGTTATAGCGGAGTACCTGGTTCGCATGGATGGTGGATTGACCAAAAATTACTTTATAAAAAACTAATAGGATATAAAAATTTAAAGGTATTAAATAGGCCTATTAAAAGGCTCGGCAATAAGCTATACCGAACCCTTTTGAAAAAAGGAGAAACTGATTTTGCCAAAAATTACGATGATGCCCATTTCCATAGAAGTTATTCAGACAATTTAGATTTAATATTAGATGCAGAAAAACAGCTGGGTATAACCGAACTGGCTTAAGGTCGTTTTCCCTTTTACAAAAGGGGGAAATTATCAGGTCTGTAGGCATTTGGTTTTTTTGATTACTAACCTTATATTAGGCTTAGTTTACCGAAAAGAACTTTAAAAATATTGCTCACTTTACCGTAAAGTACCGAAGTTAAGTACACTTCCTTTCAGACGGGTGTACTTAACTTTACGGTATTTTACAGCTACGGTGGTACGAAGTTGTACAACCTTTGGGTGTACTTAACTTCGGTACTGGTTGGTATACTAATGCTGAGCACGGGTGTATAATGACGAAGAACAATTTATATTGTGTAGTTCTAACATAATATAAATTATTGATGTATAATTTTTAAAAAAAACACATACGGCGTACTTACCGTGAAGTGCCGAAGTTAAGTACTCCCCCTTTTGGAGGGGATTACTTAACTTTATGGCACTTTCACGGCGGCAGCCGTGCGAAGTTGTACCCCCTTTGGGGGTACAACTTCGGCACTGACCGGTACTTAACTCCGGTGCTTTACAGTTATAGCCGTACGAAGTTGTATATCCAAAGGGTGTACTTATCTTCATTACTAACAGATATACATTTAAGTCGGTAGATTTTTACTGTTTATATCTAAAATTTTATCTTTCCAATAACCGAACTTGAGTTTTTCCATATTCCAAGTTGTCGAAGTTATTTCTTGATATTTATTATTCAAATAATCTTCATTTAATATATCCCAGCTTTCTATGAATAAAATAGGCAAATCTGAAAACTCTTCTAATGCTATAGTACTAATTACAATTGGTATTGAACCCATGTATAGGGTTTCCCATAATCGATGACTATCTATTCCGTTACCTCTTGGACATAACACAAATTTATGATTTCGTATATCTTCTAAAAAAGCCTTTCGTCCCTTTATGGAATTCTCAATTTTACCCTTCGTAACCCAACTTTTATTTAAAAATAAATCATGACAATATCTTCGTTCCGTTGGATAAGTCTTAATAGCAAAATTCATATAAACCAGATTTTTTATTTGTTTTGGTTGTTTCATAATATCTAACATAATCTCTATATTTCCATATATAGGATGTAATTTTGATTCAGATGTATCATTTGTTATTCCTAGTGGTAAGGCAAATAATTTATGATGTCTGTAGTTTTTATTGATAGTGTACCATATAGAATTTTTAACCTTATATTTTTCGAAGTTCTCTTCATTTATAGAATAATCAGAATGACCCGTTATCCATACTAATCCGGGACGTACTTCGTGTTTTTTTCCTCTCCAAATCATCGAATCTAAACCTCTGTGGATTAAATCCGTTTTCAGATAAACAATATTTTCCGATGATAACGATAAATATTTATCAGTTGTAATTATATCATCTTTATCAAACATTATAATATAGTAGAATAATATTAAATTCGTTGTATTCCGCATTATAATAAGAGACGGAAAATAGCGTTGTTTATTCTGGAAAATTTTCAATGCAAGCTTATTGATTACCGTGAAATACCAAAGTAAAGTACCGGCCAGTGCCGAAGTAAAGTACCCTCTTTGGGGGTACGACTTCGCACGGCGGTGGCCGTGAAAGTGCCATCAAGTTAAGTAATTCCCTCCAAAAGGGGGAGTACTTAACTTCGGCACTTTACGGTACACTTTCTTTCAGAGGAGTGTACTTAACTTTGTTATTTCACGGTAACTTTAATAATTTGAAGTTCTGTATCCAAAAAAACCGTTTAAAAAGGACTTATATAAAGCAAATAGAAAAATAATGGAGTATGGTATAATCAATTTACTGGGTCCTTTAAATAGTGGGACAAATCTTGTAAATAATTTGTGTTCACTATCAGGTTTTTTAACAAAATCTAGCGGTTCAACAGTATGTGCGAAAGACACAATCGATTTTGATAAAGTAGAAAAAAAAATAAGCAATAACAAAGATATTTTGTTCGTTGTAGTATTTAGACCGCTCTACAGCTGGATTAAAAGTTGTCAAAACGTAGATTCCAGTAATTTAATATGGGATAAAAACATTGAAAGTGCCCTAAATTTAGAAGGACAGACTTTTACTAGTATTGTTGAACTATACAATAACTATTACACTAATTATATAAAGTTAATACGAAAATACGAAAATGTTATGTATTTGGATTACTTTAAAATATGTAATGTTAACACGTCGTACGATTACTTTATAGATAAGATGGCTACATTTAATAATAAATTAGTTAATAAAAACTCAATCGATAAAGACTCGTTTATTAATGTACTTAATAAAAAAGCGACTGAAAATAGTTCAGTTAATAACTCTATAGAGGCTCTTTATAAATATGAACAATTATTACAGGAAACTCCGCCTGATAATTCAAAATTAGATATTGAAGTAAAATACTTTTTTGAACCTGATAATTTATCAGATAATATTTTTATTTCTATTGCGTCGTATAGAGATCCTGAACTGATAAGAACTATTACCGAATTATTTAAGAAGGCGACTGAACCAAATAAAATTACAGTAGGTGTATGTATTCAAGATTCACTTGAATACTACGAAAATTTCCCTTTTAAAAACCATCCACAAGTCAGAATTTTGTTTATGGAACACCAAAATGCAAGAGGCGTGTGCTTTGCCCGTTCGAAAATTCAGTTAGAGCTCCTTAAAAATGAAAAGTACTACTTACAAATAGATTCCCATACTAGATTTCTTCAAGGTTGGGACACGCAATTATTGGAGCAATTAGAAAAGTGTAACGATGGTAAGGCTATTTTATCTTGTTATCCAAACCCATACTTTTTAGACGACGATAAAGAAGAATATTTGAAAAATAAGTATTTATCACCTCATAAGTATCTACATTTTGCTAGTGGGTGTATACGCACAAATACCTCTGGTGTTCCTGGTACAGAGATACTACCATCAAATTGGATTGCGGCAGGTTTTATATTCACTTATTCATATTGGTGTAGAGAAGTTGCTTACCCATCAAATATATTTTTTAACGGCGAAGAAGACTATTTATTAATTAAGTCATATTTGACGGGATATCACATATTTTGCCCGCCTGTGTCGAGCGTATGGCATTGCTACACCCCTGCCAAAAAATATTCCAGAAATCTGCTACACGAAGATATTGATATAGGGAAAATTAATGTTTCAAATAAAGAATTAGTAGATCTTATAGCAACTATAACTGATGAGCAGAATGAAGAGTTTAAAAAATTATTTGGGGCTTGCTATAAGACTCAAACATTAATGGCTCAATTTGATGTCCAAAAAGATAAAATAATACCTTATGAAAATTTTAGAATACATAATAATAAGTTAAATATATTTTTATGGGCTATAACGGACCCCACTGCGACTAACGCTGATGCGGCCGATATAGAAGTAGATACTCGGAAAAAACTTTCTAAATGTTTAAATACCGCTGATAAATATAAATTAAATACACAGCTTTTGGGAATAAAATACGATATCAACTTTTTAGTCGGATTAAACTGGTATAATTCTCTGGCTAAATTCTATTTATTGAAAGATATTACAGAACATGATGATAATAATAATGTCATTATGATTCTGGAAGGTGAAAGTATTTTATTCAATGGTAGTGAAAAACAAATAATGGATAAGTTTAAGAAAATCGGTGCCAAGATACTTTTTGGAGCTGATAAAGAATTTACATACCAATGGGGAGAATATAGAGATAATTTTGATAAAGAACAAAGTGCCTACAGATATGTGTGTTCTAATAATATAATTGGTTATAGCAAAGACATAAATAAGATGGCTAAAGAGTGTATTAAATTCTTAGAAAATGCACCTGGAAACGATAGAGGAAATGATTGTGGAATAATTGGAAGATTTGTCCATGAAAATATAGAAAAGGATCTTGGACTAAAAATAGATACAAAATGTGAAATATTTTGGATGACTACACGTGATAAAACAATATTCGAAAATAATTATGATTTTAATATAGTCACTAAAACAAATCCTCTAATTTTGAATGTTTTTGGTGGGCCTGCTGAATTATATCAAAACACATATGATAAAATTATGAGTAAGAAAACTAAATGATTTATTTAGCAGAATTATGTCTATCCGGGCACGCAGGGTTGTTTGATTTACCGGCCAGTACCGAAGCTAAGTACCGTAAAGTTAAGTACATCCCTCTGAAAGGGGGTTGTACTTAACTTCTGACTTCACGGTAATACCATTTATTCAACTGATATTTTGTAGTTTTTACATAATATCAGTTTAATACCATTTATTCAACTTATATTTTTAGTTTTTACATAATATAAATTATAAAACACCTTAAATTTTTCAGATCAAACAACCCAGCTCACCCATGTAAGTTAAGTACACCCCTCTGAAAGTGGGTGTAACGTGAAGTGCCGAAGTTAAGTACTCCCCTTTTGGAGGGAAGTACTTAACTTTATGGCACTTTCACGGCGACGGTCGGGCGAAGTTGTACCCCCCAAAGGGGGTACTTAACTTCGGCACTGACCGGTACTTAACTTAGAAACTTCACTAAGGTATTTTATAATTTATATTATGTAAAAACTACAAAATATAAGTTGAATAAATGGTATTATACCGCAGAACATTTCAAACCGGCACTTCGGGTAAAGAATTCAGGGGCAAAACTTTCTAAAAGTGCCCGTTTCAAATGTTCATTGGTCTAAATCAAACAACTCGGCTCGCCCGGATAACTGAAATTATACAAAAAAAGCTCCAATTAATTTCCAATCCATTCCAAACGCTACCGGATCTACCCACATACCAGATGTTCTTGCTAATATTTTGACCTGCCGTTTACTTAACCCAGATTCATTGGAGGCATACCAAGATTTACGAATTGTATCAAAAGCAGAATAGACTCCTGAATCAGGAACTTGTACACGCCAATCTATATCCCCATTATCATATTTATTCAATGATGTTTTATATGATATCAGTTTTTCTTGATTCCACCAATTATGCTGATTGCGTGCCGCGTGATTTAAATTATGTGTGTCTAAATCTAAGAGTTTTTGCCCGAAATCTGAATCCTTGTTGATTCTTAAAATAAGAAATGTGCCCATTTTTGTGGAATCTAAACCGACAATATTTAACGGTGGTGATAATAAATGTACTGCCTGACATTTTACATTTTTATCAGAGTAATAAATTGGCACAAATAATCCACCATCTATCCTTGTATTTACTTGATATAATCCATATTGAACATCATTTACGATCCAATTTTTCCAGGGTATACAAAATTCCATCCAACCACTCTATTCTTGTTAGGGCGTAAAGGTTTAACCCCTTTATTAAATTAATGGATTTTCCTTTATTGTTTGTCGGTCCTGCCGGTTCTGGAAAAACTTTTAGAGCACGTGAACATCTTGCTAATAATTTAGGTGTTTCTATAGATGATGTATATCCTAAAGATTTACGTATATTTAAATTATCCGACGATTACGAATGTCGCGTTTTCTGTAGCCCATATCATTTCGAGATTGATATTCCAGATATGAGTATGCAAGATAAACAGATTCTTGTTGAGGTTCTAACAATGCTTTTTTCTGCAGGCGATGTGTTTTCTGGACTTAAAACAAATAAACGAAAACTTGTAATTTTAAGAAGGGCTCACTGTCTTAGTCTTGCTGCAGCAACCCGCCTACGTTGGATTTTAGAAACTTGGATATGCCCCGTCGGTGGCACAGGAATGATATGGCTATGTGCTCGTGAAATTACTGGTTCTTTGGCTGTCATAGAAGACATATTTGTTCGCATGCGTGTACCTTGTTTGACAAGGGATGCATGGATTAAACGTTGGGCTGGTTCTAAAATTGCCGATATCTATGATAAGTTAGAGGGACGCTTAGATAGAGCATATATGTTAGAAAAATGGGGTGATAAATGTATAGAACTAAATACATATCCAAGAATTACGGCAAATTGCTATGAAGAGCTTATGGTCGAGATTATTAGAGGCTGTGTGAAGGGGGCATTAAAAAATATTGAAAAACCGCCATTAGCCTTAGCATCTTGGATACGTGAACGTGTGTACGACTTCTTAGGACTATGTCAAACTGGCACTGAATTTCTAGATGGCTATAGTGGTGCCATTGAAAACGCATTTCAAAACGGCTACTGTACATACCCGATGTTTATTGGCGTAATAAAGGTATTGGCACTATCTGAACCAAATACGTCATATCGTAATCCTATTTCTCTTGAAAAAATACTTCTTGATATATGTATTATCTTGTGGAATACTACAATGGCTGAAACTAATGAGGTTTTAGTTAAAATAGAATCTAAACTACCTGTAGCAGAGGTTCATGGAGACTCTATGGAATCTTCAGAAGGCGGAATGGGCGAAGGTGCCACAACCGTCGAGCCTACAAAAAAAAGAGGTGCAGGAAGAGGACCTACAAAGGCTAAAAAGAGAGGGGAATCTACAGACGGGTCAACAGTTGCTAAGCGAGCAAAACCAAGAAAAAAGAAAGGAGATACAGAAAACAATATGGGATAATGGAATTATTGCTGAATTTATGAGTAGACCTGATACATTATTAACATTTATTGAAAGTAGGAAATATAAACTTTACGTTTGGGTAGAAATTACTGTTGACTATAAAATAATTCTTGAAGAGGCCGGGTTTTGTTTTCGCATACTTGCGTTTTTAGGTGCCCCTGATGGATTTGTCGTAAATTGGTGGCGTATTGACAAACCGCGAATATTAAAACCGAACGAGTTTCCCACGCGGGCTGAAATAAATGGTGGATGGGCTTATAGAGGACAGCCTGCCGTATGGATATATCGCCTTGAAGAATGGGATCGTGTATTGATTCACGAATGTGTTCATGCTTTGAACTGGGACGTGAATCCAACTGCCGAAGTGAAAACCTGTTTGGAAAATATTACTGGCGGGACATTTAGTGACGCGTTATTTGAAGCGGCTACCGAGTTTAATGCCGAATGGTTTTGGTGTCTAATACATGCTCCCGAATCTGATAAAACGGGTGTGACTTGGGAAAGACAGAAAAGATGGCAATTAAATCAGGCATATAAAATTATTGCTAGAAACGCAGGTAAAAAGTGGGAAGAAGATACATCTGTATTTGCCTATTATGTTTTAAAGGCTGCGTTGGCCGCGAACGATTTTGAATTTTTATTGAACTGGTATTCTAGCGTTGAAAATCCTGAACGCTGGTGCGATGTTTGGATAAAAAACAAATCGGCATTTTATAATGAAGCTAATAAGTTAGCACACACGAATAATCAAACTATAATAATGAGAATGACTGACCCGGATTTAGAGTGATTTATGATTAGACCAATGAACATTTGAAACGGGCACTTTTAGAAATTTTTGCTACCGAATTCTTTTCCCGAAGTGCCGGTTTGAAATGTTCGGCGGTCTAATATGTACCGTGAAGTACCGAAGATAAGTACTTCCCCTTTTGGAGGGGAGTACTTAACTTTATTGCACTTGCACGGCGGTGGGCGTGCAAAGTTATACCCCGAAGGGGTACTTAACTTCGGCACTGGCCGGTATGTGTAAAACAAAAGACCAAAAATTTAATGATACTTTAGTGTCACTAAATATCATTAAAATTATTTCTTGTATATATCTAACTACGATTAAATAAATCGTTTTTATTTGACTCTACACCTATTAACTGTCTAATTTGATATGCGTCCGCTTCGCCAACAACGGCTACTATACTATGGGCTTCATTCAAAATAACATAAGAGTCGGGGCGTACAGCAATAGGTATATTTGCGTTGCGATGCTTTGCTTTCTTTGTAAACAGCTTTTTGGAAACGCGTACGGTTACATTTTCTTTATGAACCATATCGAACGCTTTAAACCGCCCACCGCCTTCTGTCTTTGTAATTATAGCAAGACACATATCAGTGGCTTCGCCTTTTTTAAGTGCGTCTATATATTGCTCGATGACTACTGTACTATCATTTACTGCTTTCGCAACTTTGCGATTGGCTTTTTTCGTTTGACCTTTTTTACCTCCGCTTTTGCGTGTTGATCTTTTCCTGTCTAGCATTTATAATTAATACATAGATTTTTTTAGCGATAAATATAATTTCGCTTTTGACGAGCGTTTTTACACCTTTTCTCATTTAAAACGCCTATTTTGTGTTATCATCTTATTATATAAATAAAATCTTATTATTATATATAATGACAAAAATATGTTTTATTACAGCAATTTATGGAGGTTATGAAACATCTTGTAAAAATTTGTAAAACAAACAATTGACACAGACTTTATATGTTTTACAGACAATAATAATATAATTAATAATGGATGGATGATTGATACAACACCATATCATTTAATTAATAAAAGCGAAATAGATAATGATAGTTTTACAAATTCATTATGTAATAATTGACACACTTTTAATATAGCAAAGTATTATAAACAGGCATTTTCAAATATACCCATATTACAAAAATATGATGTCATTGTGTGGTTAGATGGAACAACTGAAATTATATATGATAAAACTAGTGAATATATATTAAATAATATATATTTATATAAAATAATTGAATGGCATCATGAGCGTCGTAATGGAGTTTTGAGTGACGAAGTAAAAGCCTCTCATTTTTACAGATATACTAGCACATATTGGAATGGGCAATCACAACCATATCAAGATATAGATAACCAATATAAATGTTATTTAGAAGATGGTTACAACGACTTATATTTTAAAAATATGAATTTGCATACTCCACATATGGGTGTATGGATTACTTGTTTTGTTGCTTTTCTTCATAAAGATGATGCTGTTAATAATTTTTAGACCGGTGCTCATTTTAAATTGCCGTTTTTTAACAATAATTCGGAGAATTATTGTTAAATTTGTGGCTATTTTGAATGTAGCAAGGGCAACTGAACCGCTCATTTAAAATGAGCCTGGGGTGTAAATATGTGGTATTTACAAACTTTAGACCGCCGAACATTTTAAACCGGCACTCAATTATATAAAAATTGACACATATATTTTGGAATTAAAAAGTTATTAGCATGGATTTATCTCACAGGTTTGTAGATTCATGTTTTCAAAAATGGAGACTTCCTTTTATGAAAGAGGAAAGAAAGAAATTAGAAGAAAAGGAAAGAATTCTATATTTTGCAGTTTGGGATAAAATGGGACAGGCTCATAATAATATGTTTCCAATGCTCAGCACACAACGCAATGTAGATCATATGTCTGATAGGGCATTTGAATTACATGAAACACGTTCACAGGAATCATGGGAAAAATATAAGCAGCAAAATCATACTAAAGAATATAAACTAAATAAAGATAAATTTATGCAGGCATATAATGATATTATAGAGATTTGTGATAAGACAATTAAAATTATTCAAGATTTATGTGATAAAAATGGATATGATTCTATAAAAACTGATATAATAAATAATTACACAAATGTAAAGATATCATCTAATGCTATTAATACGTCATCTTTAGAATGTGATTATGATTGGATAGAAAATACAATGCCATTAATAAGAATACTTCATATAGAATATGTAAAAGTCCTTGATTATCAACGCCTTTTAAAATTTCAGCAAAAGGCAAATTTAACAGAAGAAGAAGCAATCTCTATAATTCATTATCTCATATGTAAAAATCTAACGTCATTCTATTTTAAAATTGGTAAGTACCCTGAAAATACACTCCTTGTAAAAAAGGTTATGAATAGATTTTCAAAGAAACATGGTATTCGCCCAGAAGATACTTTGGAAGTATTTCAAGAATATATTGGAAATGGTGAAGAATCAAAGGGGATTATGGAACATGAAATTATTAAATATCTTTAATATATCACTTAAATATATTATTAATATATTAATATAGAATGCCAAATGATCGCATGATTATGAAAGGCCGTGATGTTTTATCTTCAACTGCATCTTCACAGTTTCGCAATGGAAATAATGCAGCAATTAATGGATACGCAGCAAGTTCTCGCACAGAAAAATCATTGGGTACTTCTAATTTTAGTTCAGCACTCCGTTCAGAAGCTAAAGCATATGAACGTTCTGGTTACGAACAAGAGAAGAGATATCAAAGTGAGAAGAAGGATATGTGGTTTGGAAAAAAATAATTTTTTGGATAACAAAGTGCCGGTTTAAAATGTTCGGCGGTCTAAAATATACAACCCAAGACCAAATAGGGTTTTCTTATGTTTGCCAAAAAACAAATATGATACCATTTACTTTACCTAATAATGAAATATACGGAAAATGTCCTCACTCCAATACAATGTTTTATTTAAAACATAATCACGGAAAATAAGATTTGAAATAGGCGTTTTAAATGAGAAAAGATGTAAAAAATTTCAATATTTGTAGTCAAACCAAAAAAACGGCATGAACCCACAATGGGTAATAAACATATAAATGCTTTACAAATAACATACAAGGGTAAGCATGTGATTTCTGACAAGGAAGATATGGCAAGATGGATAAAACGTTTTCCAAGAGTGTCAGCTGACCTTCTTGATATATTGTTAAGCTGTCTTTGTTGGAATCCGCATGAGCGACCAACCGCAGAGGCGTTGCTAGAGCATCATGCGTTTACTTCTGTACGCAATAAGCCCTTATTAACTGTATTGGTAAGGGCTCGTCTAGAGGAACCCCGCTTTACATTGGCTATATATAATATACAAAGGGATAAAGATTGGCGAGCTATATTGCGAAAGCTTATAGATCAGCTAGAGTAAGGCAAATAAGTTTAATAGCGATCTTGGTTATTTTTATCACATAAACTTAAAGTATATTATAAAGTGAAGGGTGGGTCTAAATATGTTTTCTTGGATTATAAAAATGTATGTTTTTCAACCAAATTTTTTTTCTTCTTTTTTTTTGTATATAACGATACCGTTAAGCAACGTTTTTTATCCGTTAAACTAATCCCTGGTATAAATAAAATGTATTTTTCTGGACCGTTATACACAAATAAATTAACGGGATTACTAAGATTTACAGACTCTAAATACGGTTTTTATGGCGTTATGAACATGTCTAACGGTTCAGTCAAAACATATCCATATTACATAATTGATGGGATAATGACGTTTGATACATATACACAATCATCTTTTGTTAAAGAACATAATTTAGAAAATAAATATTTAAAGCCCCTACACAGATCGTATAGACTTTGTACCGATAAATACTCAACATCGATGAATAAATTAAATACCTTACATGATTGTCAGATTCAATTAATAAGTTCAGATAATGTAAACACTATTTCTGAAAATTCGGATTGTGTGTATAAAGATATTTTACCCCCTGGTAAGTACCCAATAAAAAATCCAGACAACTCACAAATTCAAATTGCAAGTATAGTCAGCTCGTTCAGCCACCTATTAGGGACACCACCTAAATATGAAATACCGATTAACGAAGCTAATGAATGTCAAATTCAAATTGTAAATCTGTATAGCTCTTTAGGAAACTCGGATATTAACCCAGTAATTACCAAAGTAGAAATTGAAAATCCTGTAAATTGTAATATTCAAATATATAATGTTTGTTGCCCTGCAAATTTCTTATCTACAAATATTTCTACTATAGACACACCTATTTCAAGTAATATACAAATTCTCGGTCTAGGTAGCTCCTATGAAATTAAAAACGCAGTTGATTGTCATATTCAACAATCATGCGTAGATAGTATTAGTACATGTGTTAAACAAATCGATAATATCGATACACAGATTATTAAGTTAGATAGCCTCGAAATTCAAAATTTGAAACCCACACGTAATGATATTATTGCAAGTTGTTTATTAAAGGGTACAAAACTATTGACGCCCGATGGTTACAGAAATATAGAAGATTTAAAAGTTGGCGATTACATAGTTTCTAATTTGGCCGAAAATATATCAATTCTAAAAATTGCTAGCTGGACTTTAAATTGGCATAATAATCTAGAAATATTAGATTCTAGAATTTATAAAATTCCGTCCGGAAAATACGGAACAAGAGAAGATACGTTTATAACAGGGTTACATCGGATTAGAATGGATGACGGTAGTTTAGTATGTTTAAAGGATTTGGGTTTATCTTTGGCTGAAAAGGCTGAAATATGTGATAAACACGGTAATTATACGATTTGCCATATAAATGTAGAAAACTGGGAAAAAAACGACCTTATCATAAATGGTATATGTTTAGTAGAAAGTTGGTCTGGTGTATAAAATAAATATTAGACCGCTGGACATTTCAAACTGACAAAGAAGCGTAACTTTCGCAAAGTGCCCGTTTCTAATGTTTGTTTGTCTACAAGGGTGAGCAGGGCTGTTTGATCTGAAAAATTTAAGGTATTTTATAATTTATATTATGTAAAAACTACAAAATATCAGTTGAATAAATGGTATTAAATCAAACAACCCTGCTTGCCCGGATAAGTATAATAATTATTTTTCATATAAATTGACAAAAACTTGACATGCTTGTGCGACTATTATATAATTCAAAAACGTTACGTAGCGTATATAATAAATGGGAATTAGGGGACTTAATACTTGTATTTTGAGAACTGCACCGGATAGCATAAAAACTGTAAGTTGGAAATCCTTCGAAAATAAACTTGTGGGCATTGATATTACTTGCTTTCTTTATAGAGCTATAGCATCAAGATTAGCCCCCATTGACATAATTGCTGCTCAAATAGCGAATTTAAAAAAGCTGAAAATCACCCCGTTTTATGTATTTGACGGAAAACCCCCTTCTGCGAAAGATGGGGTTGTTAGTAAGCGACGCACAGATAGGAATGACGCATTAGAGATTTGTAAAAGACTAAAAGCGGAACTTGAAAGCACAACGGATTTGTTGACTCGCGAAAAGCTTTGTATTAAAATTCGCAATATTGAGGAAAATAATCCCGTTTTGACGCACGAAATCAAAGATGAGGTTAAGCGTTTTCTTTACGCAACAGGAACGCGTTTTGTCACCGCTACATCGGAATCGGATAGTTTGCTTGCCTACATGTTTAAACGCTCTATGATTGACGCAGTAATAAGTTTCGATTTGGATTTTATTGCTAGGGGGGCACTACTTATTGTCCCTAAAAATATTGAAACAAATGTTGGCGAAACTTGGTATATATATGACCCTATTCTAATTAGAAAGGCTCTTAGACTTTCTGAAACAAAATTTATCCAGTTCTGTATCCTTATCGGTTCCGATTATACCCCTGAACTTACGATTGTACCATGGAAAACAGCATTAAATAGCCTCTTAGCAAATCAAAGCGTAGCTGAAATCTGGTCCAGGCACACATTTAGTAATTGGCGGCGGTCTGATTCACAAATTGGACTTGTCACAGATTTAGATTCACTAAATAAGGCTTTTGATATAATCTCTGGTATAAATGATACTGCCGAAAATTTATTGAGCCAGGAGCATTGGGAGAAATTCCTAATTGCTGGTCATTTTGAGTCTGATGAGCTGACGTCAATGAAAGAAAAATACACACACTGGGATTCATGCTGGTGGGATACATTTATCGGTGTAACATGAAATACCGAAGTTAAGTACACCCCCCCTTTCAGAGGGGTGTACTTAACTTCGGTTCTGGTCAGTATTGTATAAAAAATAAATTTAATAATTAGGATGATTAAATATTTTTTGAAAGATTTACAAAATATCGGCAAACGCGATCTTGATGATATATCAGCACTTTTGACGGTCAGTTTTCCAAATAGCGTCGGATTATCAGGTCTTATAAATGATTATAAAGAAACCCCATTTTCGTTATTTTTTGCACGAAAGGATTCTACATTAATATTTGTTAGTTTGATTTTACCAAGCCACCCGACGCTTTATTTATATTATGTATGTGTTAATCCTGATTTTCGCGGAGCAGGCGTATTTAAAAACGCTTTTCATCATTTAAAAACTATTTATGCCAAAAAGGGCTATACTACATATGCTCTTGACGCATCCCAAGAGGAAAATGTACCACCTGGAATAACACAGGCAAAGCGTCTTCAAATATTTAATCGGCTTGGGTTTCACCTATTTCTATTTAAAAACCCTTCGCCGTTTACCAAGTATGTAAATAAAAATACATATGTAAGTTTGAGAACTGGCAGAGGCCAGCTTCTGGAAAGATATGATGGCACATATAAAGTATTGATGACGGATGGCACTATTAAAAAAGTAGGGTTAAAAGATATTTTGGGATGCCTTGATGATTTGGATTCCATTGGACCAGACCTATGTCCGATGAAAACGGTTGCAAGTGTGACTGGTGGTACGCATCGACGCCGAAGGTTATTTGCGCAAACAAAAAAAGTTAGCAAGCGACTACCGTAAAGTACAGATGTTAAGTACACCCCCTTTCAGACGAGGTGTACTTCACTTTATGGTACTTTAAAGCTACGACTATACGAAGTTGTTCCCCCAAAGGGGTACTTAAGTTCGGTACTGGCCGGTAAATATATTTTGAAAATCATTATGTTTTTTTGACATAGCTAAAAATTATATCAAAAAAAATTTGGTCCAGGCGGGTATCGATCCCGCGACTCCCGCGTGCCACAAATATAGAACTAAGCTATAAGCACGATGCTCTACCATCTGAGCTACTGGACCTCGCATTATTTGGTAATACCAGATAATGTGAGGATTGCTATTTTACAAGAAAGTGATACTTTCTTATAAAGATATCGGTCCCTGGCGGTTTCGATCCGCCGACTTTGAGGTTAACAGCCTCACGCTACTACCAACTGAGCTAAGGAACCTGTTTAATATATTTTTAATATATCAACCCGTCCCTTTTTTCCTTTGTTTTCTATGTTTTTTTTTATAACCCCATCCTATTTTCTTTTGTTTCGCTTTGTTTTTATTGACTGCTTAGGCAGTCTTCACATAGTGGTTCTTCAGGAAGCGCTGGAGGTTCAGAATGGTAACCTTTTCCCCCTCCTTAACATCCAGAAGCTTACGCAGGGCAGCATCAGGATTGATGTCCTGCTTGTTGTTCAGGCTGTGCTTCTTCACGTAGTCCATGATGCCACGGGTCACGTCAGAGCGGCTCACCTGTGTGCCCTTGGGCTTGCCAAGAAACACGCACAGATTGTCCGTGATCTGCTGGGGCTTCGTGAACACGGAGGGCTTCTTGGGTACAGGGTTGCCCGCCTCATCCACTGCAGGAGCCCGAGTGCGGCGGCGGCGGCCGGCACGCTTGAGCTCACGGGAAAGACGCTTCTCCATCTTCTTCAGGTCGCCCAGCACCACGCCAAGCTGGTTGCGGAGCTCGTTCACCTTTGCTACCTGAGTATTGAACTCGGCCACAAGGCTGACCTCATCCTCAGCGGGAGCAGTGGCGGTAGCCGGAGCAGCCACGGGGGTCGCCACAGGGGTAGTACTGGCAGCGGAAGCCTTAGAGGCACGGCCAGAAGGAGCCGCTGCTGCGGCTACAGGGGTGACCTCCTCCTTCTTGGCGGGGGCGGCCTTCGTGGTCTTGGAAACAGTTGCGGTCGTCGTTTTGGTTGCAGTCTTAGAGCTCATTTTATACTTGTTGTCGGGCTTTTTCGTGGCTTTTTTTAACGCACTTGAATTTTACTTTCAGTCAAATGTCTTGTCAATTTTTGGCGATAGATACCGTTAAAACCTTATATTTTGACCCCCGAAACACATACTTTCAACGACAAAAAGTGAAAATTTGTAACTTGGGAGCGTTAATAAACATTAGGACATAAATATTATCCATGTTTAGGAATACAATGGAGCCTCCTGTTTGTAAAAACATCCGTTCGCGGAAACATCCCGACCAACGTTGCTCCAATCCTGCTACTAATGGTGAGTACTGTGGAGTACATTTTAAACACCCAAGGCCTTTTGCTTTACGAAGTGGTAAACATGTCGATAATGTTATTGACCTGTACATACCCGTAGAACCCAATCTGTATATTAAAAAATTACAAAGCTGGTGGAAAAGGAAAAGTGGATTAATACAATGGCGTAGACAGGGTCCTGCGATTTTTATGCCAGAAATTTGTACAAATACATCGGATTTTTTTTCAATGGATGATATTATAAATATTCCTAAACATATGCGGTTTTCATATGTTGATAGCGATAAAATGGTATATGCGTTTGACATTAGGTCATTAAGTACACTTATTGAAAAACATATTGATACTGAGATTCAGAACCCGTATAATCGTCAGCCTATTTCGGAAAAGGTGTTAACACGGGCTATGCGGTTTATACGATGGTGTAGGCGTAAAAATATCGATACTCGCTGGGTGACCACTGAACCAGATACTCCCGATCAACGATTCCAGTTGAAGGTTACGGATCTTTTTCAGAAAATAGATGAGCTTGGATATTACACAAACCCACAATGGTATATTTGTTTAAATGTACGATGTCTGCGTAGGTTTTATGTGGAACTTTACGATATTTGGTATCATCGTGCTGGGTTAAATAGTGATATGCGTAATATTATAATACCTTATCCAGCAAGACCGTTTAGATATACATTAAAAGAGATTATTGGAAGCCGAAACTTGGAGTTTTTGCGAAAGGCAACATTGGAGCTAATTCGGATGTTTATAAGTGCAGCGGCGGAAAATTCCGATAAAAGTACGGGGGCAATGTATGTATTGACCGCTATGACTCTTGTTAATAAAGAATGCTCGGAATCATATCCATGGCTTTACGAATCGGCTGTACCTGGTATATATTCGCAATACGAGCATTTAGAAGAAGTGACGTTACCTATTTTCGGGTTTAATTATATGAATACATTATTTGCTGGCAATCAGATGTTGTTACCATTTTTGGCTTTACCTCCTCAGGCTCAAAACGGCAATTTTCAAAACGAATAAATAATTCGTTTTAGACCTACAAGGGCGAGCAGGGTTGTTTGATCTGAAAAATTTAAGGTATTTTATAATTTATATTATGTGAAAACTACACAATATCAGTTTAATAAATGGTATTAAATCAAACAATCCTGCTCGCCCGGATAGATACCACCTTACAAGGCATTAGCTGTGAAGTGCCATAAAGAGGTGTACTTAATTTCAGTACTTCACGATATTTTCAAATAAAATAACCCCTTAAGTCCTTGTAAGCCAAGTTTTATTGTGATAGTAATAATCTCTAGCCTACTAGGGTGAGCAGGGTTGTTTGATCTGAAAAATTTAATGTATTTTATAATTTATATTATGTAAAAACTACAAAATATCAGTTGAATAAATGATATTAAATCAAACAACCCTGCTCACCCGGATAGGTGCGATTCTTCTGATAATATGCGGGCGACATTGAAGGCGTAGACGTTTGGTATAATACCATTCAATAGTATTAAATCAAATACGGTAACCGCTATAGGTAATTTATATTATGATATATTTCATAATATAAAAAAAATAAATAAATAGCAAAATTATCAAACTCTCTCGGCAAGCAACACAAGAACCTGACACCATTTCCATACGGCATCTTTATTGGTTTCAGTCATGGTTTTCCAGTGTTTATCAAATATCCAAAACGCAAACGCCATGTCAGAATATTGCGACTCAAGAATTTCATGAGCCCGTCGCACAAGATAATCTTCATCCTTACGCATAATAGGTTCTTTGAACTCCGAATGAACCGTATCCATAAAGGTAGTATGAATCATTTTAGGATTAAGTTTTTTAAGAGTTTTCAAAGCGTCGGCTGCCGACTTAATATCCTTTTCTTCCGGGTAGGTTTCAGCCATGTCTTCAAAGAACTCTATGAGTTTCGTGTTGAATGCAGAAAGAGAAGACATCTGATATTTTATTATTTGAAAGCTTTTATATTAGCAAGACGCAAAATCAAATTTTTACATTTTGGCCTCCAAAATCACATTCTCATAGGAGGCTTCGGCATATCGGCGTCACGCTGTTTTCTGTAATTATCTAAAGCACTATTTAGTGCCTTGGCCTTTTCGCTTTCCTTTGTGGGTTTTAAAGGCACATTTTCTTCGAGACCTAATAAGCTAAAGTTACGTTCAAATCTGCTACCACCTGTACCTTTTTCAATACTGAATTGGTCATCAATAAACGAATATGGGTCGGACCATTTATTTCCGGCTGAAATTTCAGCAGAAATTGCTAATGGCTCTATATCGGAATGTGGATTGGCAACTTCTTTAGATGCCTGATTAGGGCTTGTGCGTGTTTGAATAGGTTCGGGGAATTTTGCAGATTTAGGGTTAGGGTCATATACAGGCGGAGCATATTGGCTATTTCCTTTATTTGAGATTTGCGGTGGGGGTGGTTCGTTAAATGTATTTGTTCTCCGTGCCGGGGTGCTGTCTTGAATTTTTCTCATAGATAGCCAGTTAAAGACCTCGTCGTCAATCCTTGGGTCACTTTCGCCGTCAATCAATAATGTAGGCACACATTTCAACCAGGTAGGAAGCTTAGCTTTATTAACACACATTGCCGGGCGTCTTGAATTACAGAACTGGCATTTTCCACAGGCATCTACACAAATAAACTGAAATTCACTCGAAAAGGGCGTTTTAGCAAGCTCTTCAAGAAAGATTAAGGAAGGTGATTCTCCGCCCTCAATTTTTCGTTTGCTATAAAAACATACGTGTTTAGGTCTATTGCTCATTGTTTATAATAGTTATTTTA
>Ga0209358_10000863_pt1 | contig 25662 bp, 17 predicted proteins | sample LauGreFa1BDMLBSN_2_FD_187574 | JGI IMG/M metagenome (GOLD analysis project Ga0209358, IMG submission 187574) | Freshwater lake microbial communities from Lake Michigan, USA - Fa13.BD.MLB.SN (SPAdes) (version 2) | ecosystem: Environmental > Aquatic > Freshwater > Lake | place: Lake Michigan, USA...
TATTTCCGAGTGTGTCCTGAGTGAAGGGCGCACGATCCCATCTGAATGTTCCTCCGTATCGCGCATCTGCGCTCATAAAGTTCAACAAAGGAAATTTATCTAACGGTAGTTTATAAGTTACTCCTACATTGTGATTGTATGTTGTTGTTTCTCCAAAGTGTTGAATGTTACTCCATACAGAGTCTTTGTAGGACTCGTACCAATCAACATCGTTCTTATTTATCACTCCACGAGGTTCTCCAACCAACGCAATGTTGCTCGCGGTGAAATCAGTTTTCAAATTCTTAGTCAAGTCATATTTCATGGAATAGTTTCTAGTCCAATTCCAATTCTTTTGAGCTTGCGTTTGAATTAGCATATCGCTATACACGCCGGTTAATTCCAAAGAGTTGTTTCGAATGCGACTGGTTTCGTACGAGCGGTTCATTTCCGTTCTGAAGCTCACTTGTTTGATTCCCGCATAGAAGTTGAATTCCTTGAGCCACTTGAGATATTTCGAGGTTTTAATGATTGGGAAATTTGCTAAAGGTTTGAACTCTTTCGGCTTATTCGTAAAGCTATAGTCGAAGGATCCTTGATATTGTTTTTGCAAACGCCAATCGGTGTTGATGTCACGGAAGTATGTTTCATTGTAGGCGTATGAAACCGAGAAATTATCTACTCCATAAAACTTTGGCTTGTCGGCGTTCGTTGGCGCAGCTTGTGTTCCTGGCTTCCCCTTGTCTTCGGCACTTGGCAAACCCGCTCCCTTTTCTGCAGCGTCTCCTTTTTTCGGAGCAATTTTCACATTGGTGAAATTAATGCTTCTGCGTTTGGTGTATGTTTGAGACTTTTGTTTTAGCGGTTTGCTTAAAGTAGGCAAATCGGTCATTTGAATGTCTGGTTGAAGGGGACTGTACCTTGGGGTTTGAACGTTTTCTGAGAATCCTAAATACATTGGAAGTTGCACGCCCCAATCTTTCGGGAAGAACTTACCCAGTTGCAACGTGCTACTTGCATCGAGCCCCATCTTTGTTTCCTGTTGTCTTTGCTGAACTCTTTGTTCTATTGCGCCCCATCCCGGAGTGCTTATATTTCCTGATACTGCTACATTTCCAAAATCAGCCAATTGGGCATTCAATCTCGCAATAGCTGCCGACCCCGATTTTTCATCGAACTCGGAAAGGCGTAATTCATTAACCCAAACGGTGGCGCATTTCCCTCTTCCATCATCCGCTACTCCGAACGGATTGGTGTCTTTGTCTGGATTGCGAATACCAATCATCATAGTTGTGATGTTGGCCAAGTTCGGATTTCCCTTTACCGAGAGGTGAACGTTATTGTCAAGAATAGTATCTACAACAGACAACACAGAAGTTGAAGAAGGACGATTAATCTTTAGATTTTGTAAATCGGAAAGTTTAATATCAAAGTTGTTTTCAGCTGGCCAAATTTCGTCGTCATTATTGGTGTACCAAGGCGTTACACTCATTGGAACTTCATACTCGTAATAGTTTTCATTGAAGTCGGAACCTAAACGAATGAATACGGAAACATCGTTGTCCTTTAATTCTGATTGAATGCCCGCGGCTTCGGCGTGAGCGAACATTCGAAGGCGTTTGTATTGGCGCAAATCATACTTTACATTTTTGTAAGTTGCACGTGCATCCCCATCTTTCAAATTGCAAACGCTTAACGACAGCGACTGCTCATTCAAATTTCTCAAGTTGGCAGAAGCTACGTCTTGCTCGCGAATAATTCCTGGAGGAACGACATATGGAACAGGCTCGCGATTTCCATTTTCTTCAATGTTCACGGCAGCAATGTTGAACGTTGTTTCCGGGTCGTCGTTAATTTCTTGCTCCTGATTTCCTGCTAAAGTGTTATCGTATTTCCTCCATTCACCGCGAACCAATTCCAACCGTGCAAATCTTAAGGTTACTGGCTCTTCCCAACCTTTCAGGAACATTCGAATGTATCGAATGGAACGGAAATCAGGAATACTTCCTACACGCTTTTCATATTCCTTGATTGGAATTTTGAATTGATACCAGCGAATTTGACGTTCTTCGTTGTTCGCTGTTGTTTTCGTGGTAACGAAAGTGTCTGTGATATAATTTCTTCCCAAATTATCATCGCCTAAATCATTTGGACGAAGACTTACTTTGTATTGAAAATAGCTTTCAATTGTGTTGAGTGTTATATCTTGATTAATGTCTTCCGAATTCGGAATAGTAGTAGCTGCAATGGGATATCCGTCGGGCGTATTGGTGTTTGAGTTGCCCTCGTATCTGTTGAAATTTTTGTAGCGTTCAACGGTGTTCAAGTTAGCTGCATCGGCCTGCGAACTTCGGAAATAACTAAAATTATCAGCCGAAGGATCCTGCTGATATTTGGCATAGGCATCCGGAGTTAAAAAACCTTGAAGCTGAAGTAACCAATTCGCAAAATAGGATTGTTCCGCCGTTGAATTCAAACCATCTAAACCGATATCTTGTTGCTCGTAATTTCCAGAGGTGTAATCAAATGCGTTTACCACATTGAAAGTCGTAGGAGAGGGGTAGTTACCCCATGTTCCTTGCTCAATGGGGAGATCGTTATTTGCCGAGGGGAATCCGTTTTCGAAACTCATGTAAGAGTCATTCATGATGTCTTCAGAAACGTTTCCTAAATTGAAATAAAGGTCACCTCCCTGGATATTTTCCGAATCTTCATGGAATGGATCCATTACCCAAAACTGAATGAACTGCACGTTCGAAGTTTCGAAATCCGTTGTTGTTAGCGCCCGTTGAATTCCTCCCCATCTCGACGCTGGGTCATTCAATGTTCCATTGTCATTCAATCCGGAGGTTCGTCCCGAATAGCCATTCGGCAACTCATAATTGTACATACCCCTTTCCTCTGGGTAGTAGGTTAAATCTAGACACGTAATGTTGGGAGGTGTGCCCGAAGGCAATTGTCTATTTGGGAAAACTTCAGATTCCAACACCTCACGCATCCGGTGATCACTTTGCATATCTGCTGTTATGTTAGGTGGGGTGTACGAACTGTTTCTGTAAAAAAGTGGATCTATGATATACCATGATAATTGCGCTCGGTTCGCGCCATAAACCAAGCTGTCTTCGAAATCTCCTTCAGGAAAAAGTGTAGATTGCAATTTCGGCGTTGAGGCTAGGAACCATTGATTCAACGAACGAAGATCTATAACGCTTTGACTTCCTTCGAAATCATCAACATATGCATTTCCATCTTTTGAAATTGCCCGCGAGTGCCCCGGGAAAATCTTCGCTGCTTCAAGACTAAATGTTACTGTTGATTTTTCTTTGGTTTGAATTCCGGGGATACGGTCAATCCATTTTGTTATGATTGGGACTTCCTTTTGGAAATTCATATCGAATCCCATCATGGTATTGTTCACAGGATCGTCTCCTGCATTTACCTTTTGAGTAAGCGGTCTTTCTTTCAAATTCATGAATGTCGCTCCCATTGCGAGATTGTCAGAAAACTTATAATCGAATCGGCTTCCTATTAAAGTCTTGTATTGCAGATTAAACATGGAGTTACTTTCTACAGCAACCTTTATCGGTTGTCCAGAACTCATGATGCTTTCATTGAGGATGGTAACCTTTCCCAAATTGTAATTCACTGTGAAATCGGTTCCTTCAACAAGTCTCATTCCTCCCGCCGTAACGGTAACCGCTCCCTGCGGAACGTTCAACGCATTCAATGAAATTTCTGAGCCCGAAGCACTTTGATATTCTCCCTTAATTCTGAATCGATTCAGTTGAGGGAAACCAATTTGTGCTGCCGTCTTAGTTGAATCGTAAAGTGCTTGAAAAACAACTTGAGAAACAACTTGCGCAGCTTGAGGAGTATTTCCTAACCCAGCATAAATCTGATCAGACAAATGCGAACCAAAGGGCTCAACCACTGGAAAGAACACCCTACCAGTAGATGCGTCAATTAATCCGCCCGACGTTGACGCGTTCGGAACAAAGTCAAAGAATCCATCGCTTCCTGGCATTTGTTGCGCATCGATTCTATCGAGATTCATGACTTGAAGCAATAGCTTTCCACTTAACGGTTCTCGTGGAATATAATTCATGTTTACACCCGTTGCTGGGTTGTTGTACCAAACTTCCAATCTGAAATTTTCTGGAGAAATTCCGAATGATTCGAGGTTGTACACGTTCTTCATCATATTCTTCCAAAGCGGAGAGGGATCACCATTCGTAAGTTTCACCAAGGTGATTGAAGACTTCAACATTTTCAACATTAGGGCTTGTGGTGCGGCAACTCCATCTTGCGATAGTGAACCTACTTGATAGGTTTGTCCGTTCAATGTGTACTCATACGACACCCCCAAAACCTCGGCGTTATTCAGTGATTGTCTCAACGAAATGAATCCAAGACGTGCGTTGTAGCTGTATTCAGACGGAGTCAGTTTTCGAGCGTTTCCTACGCGCTCGTAATGAATTCCTTGACGCATTCCGTAACCCAAAGCTTGAATGGCGGCATTGGCGTTTGAGAAATCTAAGATGTTCTGGTTATTGCTTAAAACATTGAACAGGTTGTTGTTTTCATTGTCTGGATTTTGAAGTTGTCCAGGGCTAATCAGAGAAGTGTTATTGTAATCTGTGGAAATGTATTGAGAGTTCTCACCCAAATCAGTAAATGCCAAAATATTTCTAACATCTTGCGTATTGGCTTGTTGATTCACCACCCAAACCTCAATACGCGTGATGTTCGCACCGCTATTTACGACAGGCAATGAGGCTAGAGCATTATCGTAGTTGTCTCTAAAGAATCCTGAAAGAAAGTAGTGTCTATTCGCTTCGTAATTGTCTGCTGCAATATCAAAACGTGTGGTTTGCGCACCGCCTTGAACAGTGATTTCTTTTCGCTCACCTTTTTGTTGGGTAAGAATTGTGGTGTTCTTGAGCTTTCCCCATTGCGTTTCAATTTTGGCACCGAACAAACCAAGACTACCGGGCATTAAGCTTCCGGTAAGAGGCAAGGCTACGGTTCCCATTTCAATTTTACGCATGACTTGGTCTTCATCACCGGTGTATTCCACCTTCATGTTGTTCTCAAAATCGAATGTGCTTTCGGTGTTGTAATTCACCTTTAATTTCATTTTGGTACCGATATTACCAATGACATTCATTTGAATTTTCTGATCGAAATTAAAATTGGTATTCTTCCTCTGGCGTTCGGGAATACGAGGGTTTTCGGTCCGCTGAGAATTCAAACCGAACGTTAATTCGGCCGAACCTTGAGGGCGGATTTCAATTTCATTCGACCCGAAAATATGTTCGAAATTGTCCCCGCCAACTTTAATCACTGGAGCAAATTCTTTGTTTGCTGCAGCCTTGTCGTCTTTGATTTTGTTCCAATACTTGGAAACATTTTTATCTAGTTGAAAATTTAAAAAATCCTCCTGATCCATCGTTGTGGCTCTACGATAATCGAACTTGTCCCCAACTTTCTGAATAACTTCATAACGACCCGTTTCAGGATTGTATTCAACAGAATAATGAATATTATTAGGAAGTGGAATTTCAATTCCGCCATTGCCTTCGCTTGGTGAAGGGCTGTCGTCGTTCGGCCAGATTGGAGTTACGGTATCTGGCGCAAAAATGAAGTTATGATTTGATTTAGCAATTACCCTCGTTTGAACAGTAGTATTTGCCCAAGCCAACCAACCAGAAACACAAAGGGCCATTACGAAAATGGCTCTTGATAGGAGGCGGAGGACAACTTCTTTCACAATGCTATATCTGTTTCAACACCTGTTTAATAAGATCTTCCAATGGCAACTCGCCATTTGTCAGAAGAATTTTATCCAACATTTTTTCAGTTTTGGTTTTGTCTAGGCCCAATTGGGACAGTGCCACTAACGCATCTTGACGAGTTGTATTGTGCAGTTCGCCAACTTTTTCAACAAAAGTTCCATCGGTCTTTCCAACTTTGTTGTGAAGATCGACTAGAATTCTCTCTGCCGTTTTTTCACCAATACCTTTGATTCTCTTCAAAGAAGGTAGGTCTTTACTGGCAATGACTTGAATTAACTCGTTTACATTCAAGCTTGAAAGCACCATTCGAGCGGTATTCGGACCTACACCGCTTACACTAACCAGTTTCTTGAACAGCTCCTTTTCTTGATCCGAATAAAATCCATAGAGTACAAATGAATAATCGTTGCCATTGACATGCAAATGTGTGAAAAGCATGACCTCCCCGTTGTTTGGAAGGGCGGAATAGGTGGCCAAACTAATGTTCAAAAAATATCCCACTCCGCTGCAATCGATTACGGCATGTACCGGTGATTTCTCAATAAGTTGTCCTGTTAACGAGTATAGCATATTATCTGTTTAAGGTTCCTTTGGCTTGAGCGTCAACTACTGCAATACGAACCATATTCACAATTTCGCGCACAGAGCAGCCCATTTGTAAGATATGATAACTCCTTTTCATTCCCAATAAAATCGGACCTATAACCTCCATTCCGGCAACTTCTTGAAGAATTTTATAGCTAATATTTCCAGCAGAAAGATTTGGGAAAATAAGTGTGTTTACTTTCGAGTCGGCTAATTTAGAAAATGGAAAATTCTCTTTTCTCATCTCAGGATTAAGGGCAAAATTTGCTTGAATTTCCCCATCTACAATAAGATGAGGATGATTGTGATGAAGAATTGAAACCGCTTTGGCGACTTTTTCAGGATCTGAGCCGTGAGAAGAGCCGAAATTTGAATAACTCAACATCGCAATTCTCGGTGCGATTTTCATCTTGGAAACTGCATCTGCCACCAACAAAGTAATGTCTACCAATTGCTCTGCCGTTGGGTCGCGGTTAACGGTTGTGTCTGCGAAAAACATGGGCCCTTTCGGCGTTTGAACAATATACATTCCGCATACTGTTTTTATGTCCTTTGCTGTACCAATGGTTTCTAATCCAGGACGAATAACTTTTGCGTAATTGCGTGTCATTCCAGAGATCATTGCATCTGCAACACCTGTTTCTACCATCATTGCGCCGAAGTAATTTCTTTCACGCATGATTCGGGTAGCCTCGGTTTTGGTAATACCCTTGCGCATTCTCTTTTGATAGAAAAACTCGCCATACTTCTCGCGCTCTGCTTTGTGCGAATCGAGACGGGGATCAATAATTTCCGCATCTGCCAAATCCAAATCAAACTCACGAATGAGCTCGCGAATTTTAGATTCTTCTCCCAATAATATTGGTATTGCAATGCCGTCATCTTTGGCTTGCTCCGCAGCTTTCAAAATTTTCGGATTATCACCTTCGGCAAATACTACACGTTTTTTATCTTTTCTAGCACGCTCTGAAATACCTCGGGTTAAGGCATTATCGCGTCCCATTCTACCTAATAGTTCACTTGCATAAGCATCCCAATCTGTGATTGGATTTTTAGCAACTCCACTTTCTATGGCTGCCTTTGCTACAGCTGTTGAAACAGCTACCAACAAACGTGGGTCATTTGGCTTTGGGATAATATAATCTTTCCCAAAGGATAGATTTGTAATGTGATAAGCTTCCATTACTTCTTCTGGAACAGTAGATTTCGCTAAATCTGCCAAAGCCTTAACAGCAGCTAATTTCATTGCGTCGTTAATCTTTGTTGCACGAACATCCAAGGCTCCTCTAAAAATAAATGGAAATCCGAGAACGTTATTGACTTGGTTCGGATGATCACTTCTTCCAGTTGCCATAATAACATCTGGACGAGCAGCCATTGCCTCTTCGTATGGAATCTCCGGATCTGGATTTGCTAAGGCAAACACAACTGGATTAATTGCCATTGATTTCACCATATCTGCAGAAACAATGTTTCCTTGAGATAATCCCAAGAATACATCGGCATTTACCAATGCTTCTGCCATTGATTTTTCATTGGAATCAACCGCAAATCTTTTCTTGCGATGATCTATGTCTTCTCGGGTTGTGTTAATGAGTCCTTTTGAATCGAACATACGAATATTCGCGGGGTTCAAACCCAGACCAATCATGGTGTTCAGGCAACTTAAAGCCGCAGCTCCCGCACCGCTGACAACAATTTTTATTTCGTTTAAGTTCTTTCCAGCAATTTCCAACGCATTTAAAAGAGCAGCGCTTGAAATAATTGCAGTGCCGTGCTGGTCGTCGTGCATGATTGGAATATCCAGAGCCTCCTTCAATCGTTCTTCGATTTCAAAAGCTTCTGGCGCCTTAATGTCTTCTAGATTGATTCCACCAAAAGTTGGGCTAATGTTGATGACCGTATTTACGAAATCATCCACTTCTGTCGCCTTCATCTCAATGTCAATGGAATCGATATCTGCGAAGATTTTGAAGAGCATTCCCTTTCCTTCCATAACTGGCTTACTCGCTTCAGGCCCTAGATTTCCAAGACCTAGAATAGCCGTTCCATTTGAAATTACCGCAACCAAATTCCCTTTACCTGTGTATTTGTATACATCGTCTACGTTTGCTGCTATCGCCTTCACTGGTTCAGCCACTCCTGGAGAATAGGCCATAGCCAAATCTCGTTGTGTGCTGTATGGCTTTGTTGGAACTATTTCCAACTTTCCTTTCCTCCCTAACTCGTGGTAATCGAGCGCCTCTTTCCTCTTTATTTGCTTCATGTTCGTTCTTTGAGTTTGCAAAAATAAAACAACCTCGAAATTCGAGGTTGTCCTTGCTTAAAATCTTTATCTAATTATTCAACCACCACTCGAACGGTTTCTTGTCCTTTCGAAGTCATTAGTGTAAATTGGTATACTCCTGAAGCAAAATCTTCCGCATTCATTAAGATGCTACCCGAGTTTCCTTTTACTGTAGTTTTTTTCACCAACTTTCCTTGAAGATTGGTAATTATTAATTGGCCTTCTGTTTCTCCTGCAGGCAGCTTGTAATTCATGAAACTCAATCCCTTCAATGGATTGCTTCCAATCAGCTCAAGTTTCGAATTCTCCGTCTCATCAATTGCAAGTGGACAAGTGGACTCATAGCAAAAGCTAACGGTCTGACAAGCCTGATCAGCTGGATTGGCCAGATTAAAGAAGCAATACGAGATGAGAGTTTCACCGGGATTTCCCAGTGGCTTGTAATGAGCGTAAAACGTATGATTGGTGTCGCTTGCTAATATTGTCTGCGCTAAAAGGGATACGTTTGTTGTTTCACCATAGCACACCCCCCAACAGAAATAATTCGAAGTACCTGCAACTTCAGAAATTATGCTTCGGCTGCATTTTACAGAAATCTGAACATCCGAGATGTTCGTAACCGGCCATTCGGCAACCATTTCACCTGCCCCTGTAAGTGTAGCTGCGGTTGCGTTAACTTGAACGACGGGATTTACTAATTCGATACTTTGCGCCGACATGCCTATGAAAGTGAGCGCGAATCCAAAAAAGAGAATATTTTTTTTCATTTTCCAAAGATATAAAAAGTATTTGGGCGAAATATTTCTTTATATTCGTTGCCCTAATGTTAATCTATTAAAAATTTAATCACATGAAAAAAGCTCTACTATTGATGGTTGTTGCCGTAATGTCGTCAACAATGTCTTTCGCTCAGTTGCCTGCTGGATCATTTGGTCAAGATTTCACAATCACTGACCAATTTGGTGTTTCCCACAACTTGTACAACTATTTAGATCAAGGATACACTGTATACCTTGACGTATCTGCAACATGGTGCGGACCATGTTGGAACTTCCACTTGTCTGGTGCATTGGATGAATTGTATATCAACCACGGACCTGCTGGTGCTCCTGGAGTTTCTGCAAACACTACTAACGAAGTAATGGTTATCTGGATTGATGGTGATGGCGCTACTACTGCTGCTGATATGGCAGGTACTGGTGGTAACACGCAAGGTAACTGGTTAAACCCTTCTGGAACTCCAATCGACTTCCCAATGGCTAACCCTGCTACTGCTGCAGCTAACACCATTAACAACGACTACGCTATTGGTTATTACCCAACTATCTACCGCATTTGCCCTAACCGCATTGTAACTGAAGTTGGTCAATTAGATGGTGCTGGTTTATATGCTACTCTTCAAGAGTGTCCTCCTCCAGCTTTCCAAACTAACGATCCTTCTATGTTAAGCTATGACGGTGATTTGGCTACTTGCGGTAACGTTGATGTTGCTGTAACTATTCAAAACAACGGTACTTCTCCATTAACTGCTTGCACTATCACTGTAACTGGTGGTACTGCTCCATTGGTATACAACTGGACTGGTAACTTGTCTACTTATGCTGTAGCAACTGTTAACGTTGGTTCTGTTGCAATCACTGGTGCTACTAATTTGAATGTGAGCATCACTTCTGCTGATGATAACACTTCAAACAACGCAACTACAGCTCCTATTGCTTTCGCTGCTGATGGTACAACTCACGTTAAGATTGATATCTTATTTGACCGTTATCCTGAAGAGTCTTCATGGTCTATCACTGACGATGCTGGAAACGTTGTAGCTTCTCGTGATTACAGTGCAGCTCCAATGCCTGCTGACAACTCAACTAAAATTGAAAACGTTTACCTTCCATCTACTGGTTGTTACACTTTCACTGCAGTTGATGCTTACGGTGATGGTTTCTATGACATGCAATGGGGTGCTCCTGTAAACGGACATATGTTCGTTACAACTGTAAGCGATGCTGGTGCTACTTTCTCTTCTCTATGGAACTACGATGGATCTTACAACTTCGATGAAGCTGCTGCTCCTGCTAACGTAAACACTGTAGTAGGTATCGAAGAAGTTAATCTTTCTGCTGGTGTTAGCGTTTATCCTAACCCTGCAAATGATTTCATCAATGTTGCTTACGGTTTAACTAACAACAGCGTTGTTACTGTAGATGTTATTAACGTTCTTGGTGAGCGCGTAATGACTGAATACGTTGGTAGCCAAGTTGCTGGAAACTACACTTCACGTTTAGATGTTTCTAACCTTTCTGCTGGTGTTTACATGTTGAATGTAACGATCAACGGAACTGTTAACACTGTTCGTGTTTCTGTAAAATAATCTTGAATTTTTCAAGGAAGAAGAGCCGACGATGCGTCGGCTCTTTTTTTTGGTACAGTCATTGGCTTAAGTTTTTTACTTTTAAAAAAAATATTTATGCGTCTTTCAATTTCAATCCTCTTCTTGTTCGTTTCAATAGGACTATCTGCACAAGAAACCTTGCCGAGTATCTCGCTAAAAGATCTCAACGGAAAAACAGTCAACACCGCCAATCTTGCTCAAGACGGCAAGCCGACTTTGATCTGTTTCTGGGCAACTTGGTGCAGTCCCTGCAAAAAGGAACTCAACAATTATTTAGATTTATATGAAGAATGGCAAGCAGAAACTGGAGTGAAAATCATTGCGGTTTCTATCGACGATCAACGCTCTGTCTTGCGCGTAGCGCCATATGTAAGCAGTGTAATGTGGCCATACGAAATCTTACTCGACAGTAACAAACAGTTCGCGCAAGCATTGGGTGTGAACAATGTTCCTCACACTTTTTTAGTGGACGGAACAGGGAAAATTATTTGGCAACATAACAACTATGCGGAGGGCGATGAAGCCGAAGTTCACGAACAACTATTAAAATTGAAGCACTAATTCTCTTCATTCCTCTTTATAAGCCCGAAAGGGCTTTTTTTATTTCCGATTGCGACGTATTTTCGAAGCTGAATGAATAGAATGAAAAAGATACTTATACTTTCAACTTTACTTGGTTTTTCTTTTGGAGTTCAGGCACAAGGCGACCCGAAAAAACCTGGTCAATTGCATGGCAATTTCCAGTTTCTTTCACAACAATACAGTGAAGATAGTCTGATTGGAGCAACAGTTCCCCCTGCAACTACCGCAATAAACGGATTTGGAAATCTAATGTACACTCAAGGTGGATTCAGCGCAGGAATGCGCTTTGAAACGTATAACAATGCTATTCAAGGATTCAGCGCACAAAACAGATACAAGGGTACCGGAATTGGAAACCGTTACATTCAATACCAAGACAGTATTTTCAATGTGACTATTGGAAATTTTTATGAGCAATTCGGAAACGGATTAACCCTTCGCACCTACTGGGAACCAAACCTAGGAATAGACAATGCGCTCGATGGTGCTCGATTAATAATAACCCCAAAAAAAGGGATAACCTTGAAGGGGATATACGGTCGCCAGAGACTTGAATTTGACAGTAAAATAATCAATGCCGATGGAATAATTCGCGGAAGCGATGCTGAATTCAACCTGAATTCTATTTTCAAATCATTGGCAGAAAAACAAACGCACCTGACCTTAGGGGCTAGCTTTGTAAGCCGCTACCAGAGCGGAGAAACCCGTTTCGAAGATTCCTTGGTTTTCCTAACTCCGAATAACGTTTCAAATTCTGCGGTGAGGTTTCAACTCAATAGAAAAGCATTAGCCCTATCGGCGGAATATGCTCAAAAAATCAATGACCCAAGTGCCGATAACGCCTATTTGTATAGAAAAGGAAAAGCATTCTTTTTAAATGCTTCCTATAGCGGAAGCGGATTTGGAATAAATGCAGCTGTAAAATACATAGACAATATGAGTTTCCGAGCAGATCGCAACTTGAAACTTTTTGATGTACCAACCAACTACCTTCCTTCTATAACAAAACAGCATACACATAACCTAGCAGCAACCTTGTACCCTTATGCCACGCCGCTAACCGGAGAAGTAAGCTTTATGGGAGAAGTTTTTTACACTTTCAAAAAAGGAACAAAACTAGGAGGGAAATACGGAACTCAACTCTCGGTAAACTTTGCAGCAGCGAACGGGTTAGACACCACTCGCCTCACAGGAATTGAAGCATACACAGACGGGTACGAAATAAATTCATTAAAATTTGGGCCTACCAAATACGTTCGGGATTTCAATTTAGAAGTCAAGAAAAAATTGAACAAAAAATTCTCAGCAGCCTTTACATATTATTACTTCGAATTTAATACTCTCGTTACTCCGGTTACGAATGACTTCAAAGGAATTGTTTATGCAAATATTGAAGTGGTTGAATTGAATTACAAATTCACTCCAAAAGACAATCTTCATCTTGAATTCCAAGGTCTTCAAACAGATCAGGATAAGGGAGACTGGGCCACAGTTGTGGCTGAATTCTCACATTCACCACATTGGAGTGTTGCTTTAATTGACCAATACAATTACGGCAATTCAACAGAAGAAAAACGCGTTCACTATTTATTCGGAACTGTCGGATATATCAACGGTTCTCAGCGAATTACCTTAGGCTATGGAAAACGCAGAGAAGGTGTATTCTGCATCGGTGGTGTTTGTCGAGCGGTGCCTGCTACTAACGGATTTGAATTAATGTACACAGCTAGTTTTTAATATGAAAAAGACAATATTATCACTTTTGTTTTTTGCCCTATTGTTTGGCTCTTGTGACCAACTTGAAAATCCGGTTACCGTTGCAAAAAATAAATACCGCGAAGATTTGTACGGCCCAGCTCCCACATTTACAGCACCCACTAGCACTTTAAAAAACGTCCTGTTCGAAGAATACACTGGTCACTTGTGTGGTTTTTGCCCGCCATCAACGTTACTCGCCTTGGCACTCGACGCCACATTAGGAGAGCGCATGGTTACTGTGGCCATTCATGCAGGTTCACTTGCCTCAACAGGCGGCACCTTGTTTCAGACAGATTATACTACTCCTGCTGGAAATCTTTATTGGGCGCAACTAAACGGCGGATTCAATCCGACTGCACGCATTGACCGACTTGGTGGATTAAGCAGCTACGAGTATCTAGACCCTGCTAATCCGAGCAGCTGGCAAGACATTGTAACGAATCAAATGAATGTCGCTACGCCTGTTCAATTACAAGCCAATTGCGAATATGTGGCTGCGGACAATGTGTTCAACATTCACATGAATTCACAATTCCTAGAAGGATATACCGGTAATGTGAATTTGGTAGTTCTTTTAGTTGAAAATCATTTAGTAAGTCCGCAAGAGGACTATAGTCAAACCCCATCGGAAATCGAAGAGTATGAGCATGAGCACGTGCTTAGAACTAATGTTTCTGAACCAATGGGAAACCTTGTGGTTAACAATCCAAGTGCCGGTTTCAACGCAACGACAAGTTTTACTATTCCATCCCAAATAATTTGGGAACCAACGAATATGACCGTTGTTGGATATTTGGTTGACGCCAACACACACGCAGTTTTGAATGCTATAGAATATGAAATTAACTAAGCTTTTCTTCCTTTTTCTTCTTTCCTTCGAATTACATGCTCAACAAGCATTCAACGCGGGAATAGCTATAGGCATGACCACTTCTCAAATAAGTGGCGATGGCCTTGGCGGATGGGACAAATTTGGAATAACTGGAGGAGCCTATGTCAACGCTCCATTCAACAAAAAAAACGGACTTAGAATTGGTCTGTATTATTCTCAAAAAGGATCACGAACCAAACGCGACACCCTGAACTTCAATACCTATTCATATAGACTTAATTATATCGAAGTTCCCGTGCAGTGGTCGTATCAGAATGGTCCATTCACATTTTTATCAGGACTCTATTACGGACAAATAATAAAACAGGAAATTCTTGCTAATCTGTTGACTTATCCCGTTTCGCCGGCATTTCGAAACTTTGATGTGGGTCTGGGTTTAGGAGCACTCGTTCAATTGGGAGACCATCTCTTTGTGGAAGCAAAATTCTCGTCGAGTATACTTCCAACAAGACCTTCACCAAATTTCGCCAATCCGAATTCTTATTACGAAAAAGGAAACTACAATCAAGTCTTGCATTTTTTAATCGGAAGAAATTTCTGATTCCATGAAAGTGAGTATCATAACTGTTAGTTACAACAGTGCGAAAACCATCGGTGATACGATTTCTTCCGTTCGAAAACAATCTTATAAGAACATCGAATACATTGTTGTTGATGGAAATTCCACTGATGGAACCGTAGAAATTGTGAAGCAATTTCTAGATTCTTCGGAAGATGTTTCACAAGATGATTTACAAGGTGTGGTGACAAAATTTCTTTGTGAAAAAGATAAGGGGATTTATGATGCAATGAATAAAGGACTTGCGCTGGCGACTGGAGATATTATTGGCGTTTTGAATAGCGATGATTTTTACTGTTCAAATGATGTTATTGAGCAAGTTGTTCGAGCATTCCAAGAAAAAGAAACGGATTGTCTATACGGCGATTTGAATTATGTGGATCCGGTTGACACATCTATAATTGTCCGGAAATGGGTCAGTGGAGCTTATCTCAGAAAGAATTTTTTAAAAGGTTGGATGCCTCCGCATCCTACTTTCTTCGTTAAAAAATCTTGCTACGAAAACTTCGGAACTTTCGACACGCAATTCAAAAGTGCCGCAGATTACGAACTAATGCTTCGATTTCTTTTCAAGGAATCGTGCAGTGCACAACACCTTCCGAAAGTAATGATTCACATGCGCGCTGGCGGAGTTAGCAATGTTAGTTTAAAGAATCGTCTTCGTGCGAATCGCGAAGATCGTATGGCTTGGAAAATAAATGGATTAAAACCAAAGTGGTTTACGCTACTGCGCAAACCACTTTCTAAATTGACACAATATTTTTAAGCTTAGAACTTCGCTCTTGATCTTCTAACTCCAGGCTTTCCTTTCATGTAACTGTACTTCGATTTGTAGAAGCTTGATCTTCCACGAACCACGCGTGTTACTGTTAGTTGGGTTGTTAGATAACTGTCGTTGTGCGTAGCGTCACCACGAGGTGATTGATAAGCAGCGGGATTAGGAGAAATTTGAAAGTTTTCAATTGACAAATCGCTTGCTGTATACTGAGGGTTTTCGGCAACCAAACCGTCTAACAAAGCTTGGTAGGTTTGATTATTTACAAACTCATACGCTTTGCTGTCATCAGAATTAGGCGTGGTGTAAACCGTTGATATATCGTCTAGATAATCAGTAAACACCGTTCTCCAACTCAAATCCCATTGCACTCTCCACTTCTTGTTGTAGGTGAAGTACGCGCCAATACCTGCTGGAATAGCCAAACCGTATTTCGAATAAGCTTCCTTCTGACCTTCGGTCTTCCAGTCGCGTAAAGAGAACCACTCTCCACCGTATTGTAAATCTCCGTTGCTATAAATCTGTCCTTTCGGATTAGATCTATATCCAGCTAAACCTCCAAATAAAAAGACTTTAAAATCGGGGTTGTAATACCCTTTGTTTCCAACATCATTGTCATACCAAATGGTTAATTCAGCTCTTCCGCCCAACTCCAATAAATCGTTTTGAAAATTCGCATTTCTAGCGCGGCGAGGAGCGTAAGACGTATAAGCATCTCTGTCTGTAATACGTATCCAATCAAAGTTTGCGGAAAAAGCTAGACGCCTATTTACCTTATATCTTCCATATAATCCAGCAGCAAATCGGGTAGATTCCAAATGCATATCTACAACGAAATCTCTTCTTGGAAGATATTTTCCTCCAATGTCTCCGAGGTAGTTTGATGCACCTACTTTCAATCCATAATCCCAACGGTACTGAGCCGACGAAACGTTTGAAAGAAGTGCCAAAACCAAGCTAAGAAAGAATATTATTTTTTTCATATTGGATAAAGTCGTGTGCTAAGATAATCAACAATTACCAAACCGTCGATAGTTTTTCGCATTTTTGGAGAAAATTTAATCATGAATTCAGTTAGTCAGCTTTTTGGAATTAGGTACCCGATAATTCAAGGAGGAATGATTTGGTGCACCGGAGCGAATTTGGTTTCAGCTGTTTCGAATGCTGGAGGCCTAGGACTTCTTGGCGCAGGATCTATGTATCCAGACCAGCTCGAACTGGAAATTAAAAACTGCTTGCAATTGACCGACAAACCTTTTGGAGTCAACCTTCCGCTTCTTTATCCGAACATTGAGGAGCATTTAAATCTGATTGAAAAATACCGGGTTCCCATTGTCTTCACTTCGGCCGGAAGTCCAAAAAAATATACAGAAAGACTTAAATCTTCTGGAATAAAAGTTGCCCATGTTGTGAGCAGCAGTGCCTTCGCGTTGAAATCGCAAGAAGCGGGTGTCGATGCCGTTGTAGCGGAAGGATTCGAAGCAGGTGGACACAATGGTCGCGAGGAAACAACAACACTTTGTCTGATTCCGAGTGTTGTGGAAGCCTTATCTATTCCTGTGATTGCAGCAGGTGGAATTTCTTGTGGAAAAAGCATGCTCGCTGCCATGTCGCTCGGAGCTCAAGGAGTTCAAATGGGGTCTAGATTCGTCATGACGCATGAATCTGCTGCGCATGAGAATTTCAAAAACGCCATTTTACAAGCGAAGGAAGGAGATACCAAGCTTACCCTTCATGAAATAACACCCGTGCGATTGTTGAACAGTCCGTTCTACCAAGAAGTCATGAAAGCTTATGAAACAGGTGCTAGCCTTGACGAATTGAAAGAACTACTTGGCCGCGGCCGCGCGAAAAAAGGTATGTCGTTGGGCGACCTTGAAAAAGGTGAATTAGAGATTGGTCAAGTAAGCGCGCGGTTAAAAAAAGTAATTTCAGCTAGAGAAGTGATGGAGCAAACGATTAGTGAATTTCACGCCGCGCAAAAGTCGGTAAGCAATATTTCATTTTAATTCCGTTTGTTTTTGGCGGTTGTATGCAACCCAAGGCCTATTTTTGCACTCTTCAAACGAATGAAAGGGAAAATTACAATAGCAGCATTGCTATCGATTGTTCTTCTTTGGGCCACCGGTGTCCAAGGGCAATCTTCTGCTACCCTCACTTGTCATGAAGTTCAGGGAAATTCGCTAAATATTTCTTGGACCAGTGCACCCAATCCGGGAACCTTCGTTACCAACCACATCTACGCATCTGTTGGAGGGGGAAGTTTCGCAGAAATTGTTCAGTCAACCAACTTATCAGGATCTTTTTTGTTTGCAGTCGCAAATACTCTATCTAATTCTTGCTGTGTATACATTCAAACCGAAGACAACGTTGGCGGCTCGCCTACATTCAGTAATTCAGAAACATTTTGCAGTACATTTCTTACTGCCAATGCCTCTGTATCGCCTCCTGGCTTTGTTGAACTTCAATGGAATTCACCTTCAAGCAACGCAGCATGGCTAGCCTCTATGAATGCAGAAGTGTGGCTAGAATTCCCTTCTGGTGTTTGGAATAAATTAATCACCTTGCCTGGTGCAGCTTCTTCATTTAATTATGAAGTTACAGTATGCGGTGAGCAATTGAATTTTCAGATTAGATACAGTGGTATGCCGAATTGTAATTTCGCTAGCAACACTGCTGGTGGGATTTTTTCAGACCAAACTGCTCCTTCAATTCCAACAATCACAGGCGTAACCGTGAATCCTACCACAGGACGCGCTGAACTGAATTGGAGCGTGAATACTTCTGGAGATACCGACGGCTATATTGTTTATTCATGCAGCGGGACAACCGTTAATCTCATTGACACAGTATTCGGAATTAACAATACTCAATTCAGCGATTTACTTTCAACTCCGAGCAGCGGATCTGAATGTTATTTGCTTTCTGCTATTGACACCTGTTATTCAGGAGTGCCGCCAAGTCCAAATACAAGTCCAACAGGAAGTGTCTGCAATTGCACTATTTATTTAAGTCCAGCAGCATACACCTTGTGCGACTACAGTATCGATTTTTCTTGGAGCGCTTATTCGGGGTGGAGTTCAAACGTGGACTATTATGTTCTTGTGCATAGCCTCGATGGAATTAATTTCACCCCAGTAGATACTGTAAACGGGAGCACCTTAGCGGGTATTCACGAATTTGCCAGCATCTCTTCCGGCATTCATTATTATGGTGTAGTTGCATATTCAAATTCGGGCGCAACTTCTACCTCCAACATTCAGAGTATTAACATCACTTATCCTAATCCTCCGAGCATTAACTACATTACATCTGTAAGTGTGAATAGTTCGAAAAACATTGACATTACCGTGCGAAGTGAAGCAACATTGGTTCCGCACAAGTACATTCTTCAACGAAAGAATTTATACGCTCCTTACAACTGGGAATACCACATGGACATTACCCAGTCTGGGGCAAATGTTGTGTTCACGGACACCTATGTAAATTCCGATGATGTGATTTATGATTACCGCGTCATCGTTCAAAACCCTTGTGGTTATTATTTAGACACGACCAATGTCGGACGAAACATTCGTCTTCGAGGAGCAAACAACTCTGAATTATTATTGAATAGTTTGAACTGGTCGAAATACGAAAATTGGGAGAATGGTGTTCAAGAATATGAAGTGCTTCGTTCGATCGACGGCGCAGGGGAAGCACAAGCTTCAACGGGAACAGCAAGCTATTTGTCATTCAGTGAAGACTTGGAGCCCTTCCTCTCTTCGAAGGGACAATTTTGTTACCGCATTCGCGCATATTCGGAACCCATTAGTTATTTCCCGAATGAGACTTTTAGTTCTTACAGCAATGAAAAATGCTTGGACCAAGAACCCCTCATTTGGATTCCAAGCGCCATGATGATCCATGGAGAAAATGATTTGTTTTACCCGGTTATTTCTTTCGCAGACACCGCACAATACACTTTGAATATTTTCAGCCGTTGGGGCGACTATGTGTTTGAAACAAACCAACTTTCTGAAAAGTGGGATGGCAAAATGAATGGTGGTGACTATGTTCACGAAAATGCATACGTCTATTACATCACTGTGAAAAGCGGAGTGGGCGTTTTGCACGAGCGAAGAGGAACCATTACCGTGCTTAAAAACTAGCCCTTCCCTATGAATTGCATTTTATTGGATCAAGGGAACACCTCTTTAAAATGGGGGTTATTCGTAAACAATTGTTTGGTTGAATCGGGAAGAATTCTTGATCAAAATCTTAGTCTTGAATTGAATCAGTTGCATTCAAAACACAGCCTTCCTTTTTTCTATTCTTCCGTAAGAAGTGCATCTGAACAGACTGAATTTTTAAATCGATTTTCTTTTTGTCGAATTGTTCCAGAAGATAATTTTCCAACCTGCCATTACACTTCAGGTGCAGCAGGAAAAGACCGACTGGCGAATGTTGCAGGTGCCTTGAGAATTTTTCATGACGCTGAAACACTAATCGTTGATTTCGGAACTTGCATTACCTACTCCATTGGCAAATCGAACGAGTTAATTTCAGGCGTTATTTCTTTGGGCGCACAATCGCGCTTACGTGCTATGCATGAATTCACCGGCCAGTTGCCGCTCTTAGACTTTATAGAATCTCCCGAAATTTTTCAAAACTCTGCGAACGGAGCCATGCTCAGCAGCGTTAATTTTGGAATTGCAGCGGAATTGAAGGGATATATTGAACAAGCACTGGAGCAGTACCCTCAACTCCAAGTGATATTTACGGGTGCCGATTCGGTGCATTTTGCGAAACAGCTTAATTACCGCATCTTTGTAGAATTGAATTTAACTTTAATTGGACTGTATGCCATCTTGTGTGCGAATGAATCTTAAATACGTTTTTCTTGTTTTGATTTCGGCCATGTGCATGTGCGTGCAAGCTCAAATTCCAGTTAATTCACCTTACTCACGTTTTGGAATTGGATTGACCGATATTGGATTCAATGCACGTTACTCTTCCATGGGTAACGCATCTATTGCCTTGCCTGATTTGTCAGGGGTGAATTTATCAAATCCAGCTTCGTTTGCATTGTTTACTGAAACAACTTTTCAAGGAAGTGTTTTCGCTAAGAGTTCACAGCTGCTTTCGTCTAACGCCGAAACCAATTATCTAGGCGGACAAGTTGGAGAAATTGCATTTGGATTTAAGCGCACGGGTAGCAAATGGGGGTTCGCTATGGGCATCACTCCCGAGAGTATTGTTGGTTATCAGTTCTCGAACACTTCGGCTGTTAACGATAGCTTAAACGCCAAGTACAGTTATACGGGAGAGGGCGGTATAAATAAAATTCAAATGGGGTTTGCACGAACGTTCATCTTATTTTCAGATAGCACCAACTCACGCATTCATACGCTTTCATTAGGAAGTAATTTGAATTTCCGCTTTGGCTCCATTCTTCAAGTGGATCGTATCATTTTCGACAACACTTCAATATACAACAGCAAGATTACCAATCGCAAATCTTTTTCAGATGCGAATTTCACCTTTGGCGCACATTACTCATTCCCTCTTCACCAAAGAAAATCAGGGGGAAAGGTTACCCGATCTACATGGGTCCATTTAGGAGGGATCTATGAATTGGAAAACAACGTAAACCCGAAGGTGCAAGATATTCGTCAGTCTACGCGCTCTGTTTCTGGTGTTGAATTGGCCGTGCTTACCGTTTTGGATACGACATATACGAACCTCTCATTTATCATTCCTCAACGCATTCAATTCGGTGCAGCTATTACACACGAATTTAAAAAAGCTGGTAATCTTTCCTTAAGCGCATCTTACCGCCAACAAGATTGGAAATCTGTTGAGGATTTCAATTCCTTGATTCATGTTTCCAATCAAAGTTTTCACAACTCAAAAAGCGTTGGGCTCGGATTGGAATACATTCCAAACGCCAACGGCGGAGAAAATAATTATTTCGGAGCATGTACCTACCGCGTGGGAATGAAGAGTGCTGCGACTTCTGTTGGGTTGAATGGAAATAACATTGTTCAAGAGGCCTTTACATGCGGACTGCAAATGCCGATGCGCTCTTCTAAAACGACTAGTAGCCTTTGTCTTTCAGCTGAGTTTGGAACCTATGGCAATGCCACTGAAACCTCAACGAAAGAGAACTACGCGTCTTTCTTGATTGGATTTAAACTTCATCCGTTCGAGCGATGGTTCGTGCAGAGAAAGTATGATTAACCCCAGACTGAAAATAGCAGCTGCGTTTGCAGTCGTGTTCATTTTGGCTGGATGTCAGAATGAAATTTCCGACATCAAAGCTATTACTGACCCTAAGCTTGTTCCTGCTCAAAGCACATTCAATTCTACATTTAGTTACTCCATTGACGGGGTCGTTCGCACCAAAATCTATGCGGTGCAATTAGATCAATACGTGAGCGACAGTTCGTATTTAATTGCCCCGAAAACATTTCACATTGAGTTCTTCGATTCGCTTGGACAATACACGGGAAACATGGACGGGAACGAAGCTATTTTCTCACAGAAAAGCAACACCTTGTGGACGAAAGGCAATTTGGTTTTAGCCAATTGGAAGAAGGAAAAACTTGAAACCAATTCACTTGTATTTTACCTCGACTCGGATTTGGTTTACACTCCAGATTTCGTGAAAATAAGTTCCGAAAACAGTGTGCTCGAAGGAAAGGGTCTCCGCAGTAACGGGTCTTTTTCCAATTATGAAATCAATCAGACTTCAGGTAATTTCAACACAGATAACAATGAATAATCTTAATAAAATCGTGCTTATCGCTTGGGCGATTGTAGTTGTGGCTTCACTCGGCTATGCGGTGTATATGATATCTATGGATGGATGGGACAAAGGCGCAAATAATTTATTTATTCCGGGAATAGCCTTAATGTGGTTCCTTTTTCGTTTTGGAATGTATCGTAGAATGAACAAGGACAATGGGTAATATAGAAGTTTCACAAATATTAACTATTCTGGCAACGCTGCTCGGCTGTGCCTTTTATTCTGGTGTTGAAATAGCCTTTCTCACTTCTAACAAACTAAAAATTGAGTTGGATAAAAAGCAAGGCATATTCGGAGCTTCTATCCTCTCCTCATTAGTTGGAAAGCCGAAAATTTTCCTTGCAATGCTTTTGGTTGGTAATAATATTTCATTGGTTATATATGGAATTGTATTCGGTGATATTCTTACCTCCATTATTCAATCCAATTTCCCTTTTCTGCACGAAACAATTGGAGCCTACGGCGTGCTGATTCTACAAACAATTATTTCTACATTGGTTGTCCTCATATTTGGCGAGTTCATTCCTAAGGCGTTGCTTTCTTCGCAACCCAACAAGTGGTTGCTGCGTTTATCTCCACTTATTGCAATCTGGTATGCCGTCTTGTTTGTGTTCGCCTATAGCGTGACGAAAGTAAGCGAATGGATTATCTCCGTTCTTTTCCGGAACTCTCCGAAAGAGCAAGACATAGTTTTCGGAAGAACAGATTTGAATCATTATCTCGAAGGTTTCACTGGCGCCAATTCACAACAGAATGAATTGGATTTGGAAATTCAATTCTTTCAAAACGCGTTAGATTTTTCTTTGTTGAAAGCGCGTGACTGCATGCTTCCACGCAATGAAATTGTTGCGATTGATATTGACGAAAGCATTGCGAAAGCAAAAGACCTTTTCATTGAAACCAAACTCTCCAAGATTATCGTTTATCGGGAAAACATTGATCAGTTGATTGGGTATGTTCACTTCAGCGACTTCTTCAAGAACCCGAAGGAAATCAAAGAAATTCTTCGTCCAATTGCCATTGTCCCTGAACCAATGGCCGCGAATGAAATTTTAAAAATCTTCCGCAGTCAGAAGAAAAGTGTGGCCGCCGTTGTTGACGAATTTGGAGGGACCAGCGGATTAATCACCTTCGAAGATATTATTGAAGAGATTTTTGGTGAAATTGAAGACGAGCACGACACCATTGATAATGTTGAGCGTGAGGTTAAAAAAGGCTGGTATGAATTCTCGGGAAGACTTGATGTTCACTACATCAATGAAAAATACAAGTTGGAGCTCCCTGAAAATGAAGAGCAATACGACACGCTTGGTGGACTCATTTTAAACTTCCACCAAGATTTCCCGGAAGTGAATCAGGAATTCGTCATGGATCGTTATCGGTTTACCATTCTTGCAGTAAACGAGCGACAAATTAAGCTTGTCCAACTTCAAAACATTGAAGAATTAACAAATAGCTAGTTCGTTAAAAAAAAACAAGGAATTTCCGAGCAAATTTCCGATATTCGCAATCCTAAATTTTACAGTCCATCACTATGGCAATGATTTCAACCCTTCGTAAACAAGGATGGCTAGTACTAGCCCTAGTCGGCATTGGTATTGTCGGCTTCCTAATCCCGTATGACGCTGTAATGGCAATGTTCGGTGGCGCTTCAGATAAAGTTGGTGTTATTAACGGCGAAAGCGTTAAGCAAGACCAATGGAGAACTATGCTTCAAGAGCAATCTGAATTGTTTAGCTATGACAACAACAACAGCCAAAGCCACGGTTTGGAAAACGATGTATGGAACAATTTAATTGAATCGACCCTACTTCAACCTGAATACCAAAGTCTTGGATTAATGGTTACTGACGAAGAGTTAGACGAAATTCTTTTCGGGAAATACTTGAGTTCTTACGTAAAGAGCACCTTCTACCAGGGCCAAGATTCTTTGCCCTTCAAAGAGCAGATGCGTGAAAGTTTCAAGAAAATGGAAACGGAGAAGCCAAATCTTTTCACTGGATACAGAAAATTGGTTATCGAGAAACGCTTGAAAGAAAAGTATGACGCCTTGGTTGGTGCAGGTGCATATGTAAACTCTTTGGATGCAAAGAGTTTATTCCATCAGTCGAACGACAAAGCTTCTATCATTTACGTTGTTAAGCCATACGCTCAAATCATGGAGAGTGAAATTTCATTCTCGAATGAGGATATTGAAACATATTACAACGACCATAAAAATGATCGTGATTTCAAACAAGAAAGAAGTCGCACTGTTGCATATGTTCGTATTCCTTTACTTACTAGCTCAACAGATAGTGCTGCCACGCTTGAGAGCCTTCAAACAATTGCGGCTTCCTTAAAAGCGAACAAGACTTCAAAAGAAGATTCAACATTTGCAGTTTTGAATTCAGGTAATCCTGCAAACGGAAAAGTAAAATATGTATTTGGAAGTTTCCCTGAGCCATTCAATTCACAAGTAGCCTCAGATAGCATTGGACGTGTAATGGGTCCATTCGTTTCTGGTGGTATTGCTCGTGTAGTTAAATTGACTTCTCGCGGAACTGAAGTTGATTCTGTTCAAGCTCGTCACATTCTCTTCAAAGAGAAAGGAGCTGCAGGTAAAGCGAAAGCAGATTCTTTGAAGACGGTTATTCAGTCTAAAAAGAACTTTGCTGAAATGGCAACGAAGTACAGCACTGACCCAGGTTCTGCTGTGAAAGGTGGTGACCTAGGCATGTTCGGAAGAGGCGCAATGGTTGCTGAATTCGATGCGGCTTGTTTCAACGGAAAAATTGGAGATCTTCAAATTGTAGAAACGCAATTCGGAACTCACTTGATTGAGGTAACTAAGAAAGGTGCTGCAAAAGCAGTAACCTATTACGCGCAAGTTGAAAGACCTATCTCTCCTAGTGCTGCTACTAAAAAAGAAACTTATCAAAAAGCTGTTGATTTCATTCAGAACCATGGCGACAGCGCAAGCTTCCGCGCTGGTGCTGTAGAGAGTTATGGTGGATTAACCTACTCTCCGAATGTTCGTCCTGACGCTACTGCGGTGAGCGGCGTTCAGAATGCATCTGAAATTATCGGATGGACTTACAATACTGAAACAGAAGAGGGGGCTATCTCGCAACCTATTTCAGTTGATGACGGAATTGTAGTTGTTTGTTTGATGGAAATCAAAGAAAAAGGCGTTCCTTCATTACGTAACGTATATGATCGCGTGAAGCAAGAAGTGATTAAAGAAAAGAAAGCTGAAAAGTACATGGCTATGATGACTGGCGGTTCTATG
>Ga0209358_10000864_pt1 | contig 25648 bp, 17 predicted proteins | sample LauGreFa1BDMLBSN_2_FD_187574 | JGI IMG/M metagenome (GOLD analysis project Ga0209358, IMG submission 187574) | Freshwater lake microbial communities from Lake Michigan, USA - Fa13.BD.MLB.SN (SPAdes) (version 2) | ecosystem: Environmental > Aquatic > Freshwater > Lake | place: Lake Michigan, USA...
AATTCACCTATAGGTTACGCGTTTGATATAAATATTCAAACTATATATAATATACGGGACAATTATGAAATAGTCGTGAACAACTTTGGCCAATATGTAAAATAATATGGTAATTATATTTATAAAAAATATTATATTCGTATATATTATAAAATGTCTTTTACACCTTCTCTTGGTAATTTAAATGCCTTAATGGCTTCTCTTAACCAAGTCGCTGCTAATTCTATTTTTAATTTTACAAATACACCCACAAGTGAATCATGGACCACTATGCATGGACACATTGCACAGTGGATATCCACTAACACATTTAATGCTAACGGGCTTCGTGTTTTAGTCGCTTTAGCAGATGGTACTGTTTGTTATGACAGCGCTAAGGGTGATGATTTAAATAATTTTAGCAACTTTAATATTAAATCAATTAATGAAAACCACAACACGCGCGTAGCTATACTTCAAGCATTATTAAGTAACAATGGCGTTGGATTTGAAACAAAATTATCTACGACAACTAATGTTGTGACAAATTATTTAGCTCAGCGTATATGGGTTACCAATGGAAGACCAATGGGAACTATTAGAGTTTCAGTAGATTTTCAATAGACATATAATAAGTAATGTAGAAGCTAAAATATAGATAATGTATATGCTTATGCTTAATTAATTGAGTGCATAATAGGGTTAAGTGTTGGAATTAAAATTAATAATAACCCGAAAGTTATTATTAATATAAAGATATGCGCGAAGCAGGATTCGAACCTGCGAACCCGAAGGACGTCGGCTTAAGCGACGCGGCATTGACCAACTAACCGATTCGCGCAAAACATGAAAAATATATTGCTCCTTACGGGGCTCGAACCCGTGACCCCGGGCTCATAAGACCCGTGCTCTAACCAAAAACTGAGCTAAAAGAGCGAAACCATATTTCGTTTCATTTTTTACATTTTGTTTTACAATTTTTTATTTGATTTTGTTTTATTATACGTTTACAGGTTAAGGGTTTAAGTGCATAAGATAATGTGTTAATGTGTGAATTTGTATGTGAATAACATCACAACCCTCGATGATGGTGATGTTGTGCGCCGCGTTGCTACCAACTGTTTTGTCAAACTAATAATGCTCGATTTTTTTGTTTGCTGTAAGTTGATAATGAAAATGTACCTGTAAAAAGAAACAATTGTGTTAGTAAATACCACCTGCCGGTATCGATCCAGCACCGTCTTAATAATGAGTCAAGAAAACCATCCAACTATCAGACTGTTAAGTCAATATGTCGCTAGATAGGGGTTACGTCCGCCGTGGAAGTGGTTTGTTACTGTTGCGGGTAGTGTCGTCTTGCGAAACCCCACTACCCAAAGGTTTCATCGCCATTTTTCTTGTAATGATAATCCAAAGATGGCGGACCATTTCATGGTAAAAATATATTTATGGGTATGGTTTTTAATAATTAAGATAACCCATAAATGACGTACCAGAAGTTAGTCAAATTATATCAATGGAGTAAGGTGCTACATGCCCCGCTCTCGCATATAACTATCTCATCCATATGCAAATTAATTCTGTAATAAATCATAACCTATTATGTGTATTTTTTATTTCAATGCGTCAAAAAAAGACCCCTCTCCATACTCACCAAGACAACGCATTGAAATAGTTACTCTAAAATAACTGCTCTCATCCATAAAAGGAAACTGAATTCCCTTACTTCTTTTGAAAAGCCGATATACACACTAGTATGATTTTTCATCAATAATCACAGAATTCTTCACATATTTTCGATGAGTCCATACCCACTCTGTTTATAGTCACTGAGCCTGACATTGTGCTAGTGTCTTGATACACCGATGCAAGATGATGATAATACCGGCAACCCGTTTCGATCGAGTGACCTCGGAGTTATGAGCCCCGCGCGCTAACCTCTGCGCCATGCCGGTAAAGTATGTTTGCTGTGTTTTGCGTCGCGCGAGCTATGACGACCAGCTTCTCTAAAGCTGGCGAATTGTAAAATACCGGCGGTAGGTTTCGATCCTACGTCCTCTGGGTTATAAGCCATAACCATCTTCAAATCAGACTAAGTGTCAAAGAGGGTAGAAGACGATGTTTAACAGCGCGCTTCCTCTGCGCCACACCGGTATGTGTTTTATTGGTCTTGGATGTTCTCGGATATTGCTCTAGTGCCTTGATGCACCGGTGCGAATTGATGAAAATACCGACAACCCGTTTCGATCGAGTGACCTCGGGGTTATGAGCCCCGCGCGCTGCCCCTGCGCCATGTCGGTAATATTATGTGGATGAGTATTTCCTTCGCAAACTACTCATTCACATATACATATAAGTATATGTCTTTAAGTAGTTTTGGGGAATATATATTATATAATTAAAACTACTTAAAGCGCCACCAATATATTATATTCGCATATTTATAAAATATCTCCGAACATACTTAAAAATATTTTCTTAGACTATATTATAAAAACCTTTGAATGTCTTCCCTCAACCTCACAAACAACTTTCCCGTACGCACTACTCCCGGCCTTTTTACCGGTGGCTCCAGTAACGCCAACAACAACGGTTGGGGCGCTCAAGGTCATGTCGGTTTCGGCAATAACCAACGCTATGGCGCCATTCACGTCGGACGTGATGCCGGATGGAATGGACAAGGCTCAAATAGCATCGGCATTAGTGGGGGATTCCGGTTTTAGTAATCCGGTAGTGATTTTATAATATGTTTAATAACATTTTATAATATATTCAGCAATATATTATAAATACATAAATACATAAATACATAATGCAAAATGAAACGAATATGGAAACGAATATGGAAACGAATAAATGTCAGGATATTACTTTTAAAGAATCCAATAAAGTTATAGAAGTTATGGCTCATATTATTAATTATTTGTCCGTATCCTTATATGAAAACGAATTTACAAAAAATCATGAAGACTCATACGCGATCCTTCATTCCATATACGACACTATTACCTTAACGCCTTCCATAACACCCTCGTTGGTTGATTGTGAAAATTTTTACAATAATTTTGTATATCTCGAAAATGTCACATATACCGATGACCAAGACTATTATACATTTAAGCGCAACCTTAGAAAATATATTATTACCATGAAAACGCAAATACTTTATTCATAATTTAAACATTGTTTTATTGTTTTATTTTTTCGCCACATCAACATTAATATACTATCTACATTTAAGGTACTCTTAATAATAAAAAATATAGAAAAATATTCATCAATAACAGTAGTAAATATTATTTTGTAGGACAGTCGTTATATATATGCGTAATTATATGCGTAATTTTGCGCTTATAATAAAATATTTATTATTTTTATATATTTTATTTTTTTTTTATTTCAGTTACCGTAGACTCAAGTATCTTTAGGATAGTTTTGTCAAACATTTGAACAAATGCATATATCATTATAATAATATATAGTGGTATATTTTTATATTATTATCGTTAAAATAATAGTATATTTAGAATATTTATATATTATTGGGTTATTATTGTTATATAATATTTTTTATATTATTTTTATTATATATATAATAATATATAAAATGAACATTTATTTTAGCCTGGTTAACAGAGAATCTGCACAGAAAAACTTTCATAAACAAGTATATAACACTATGTTAAACAATCAAAACAAATTGTTAAATGCTTTGTATAACGAAGAGAAAAAACGTAAGGAACTCGAAAACCAGCAAGAAATCGCTCGTCGGCAAGATGTCGCTCATCAGCAAGAAATCGCTCGTCAGCAAGAAATCGCTCGTCAGCAAGAAATCGCTCGTCAGCAAGAAATCGCTCGTCAGCAAGAAATCGCTCGTCAGCAAGAAATCGCTCGTCGGCAAGAAATCGCTCGTCGGCAAGAAATAGTTCACAATCATGAAGATAATTCATCTTTAGTTCAAAAAAATGTCTATAAAAAAAATAAATTAAATGGGTTATTATTGGAATTGAGTAAAAATAACAAAAGCACTGCGTAATATTCAATAAAAAATAAACAATATTGTATAATTCATTTCATATGATATATAAAGTATATAATATAAAGTCTTACTATATTAATTTACGTATATATTTATAATTAACTACAATTATAAATATATTTTTATAATTATTTTTATAAATAATTCTATTTTAGCAAATATTTATTAAAAATAAAATATTATTACATATTATAATAAAAATGAATAGTCTAAGACGTAATAGATCGTTCACCTTTGTCGCAGGAAATACCGCCAATAATCCTAATATTAGTGTTTCTTTAAAAACAACTGATATGAAAAACAGTATATCTTTCACCCTCGATATTTTAGCTCCATCTTCATATCGCACTATTTCCAATTTAAATATTAATTTTGAATCTTATCCGCTGGTAGCCATTAGAGCAAGGGAGGATTATAATGGATATAATGGATATATAGTCGAAGATTACAACGTATCCAATGGTAGTTATTCTGGTAGTAGTCAAAAAGAATTAAAATTCCCTTTTGAAAATTTGAAGGTTCATAAGTTCGAATATACTGTTGAGGTTGCTGATACCCAGGGTAATTATGGTAAATACATATACATATATAATTTTATATATTTTACCGTCCCCGTAACGCTATCTGATTTCGCATTTGATACTAATACTCTTCAAACCGGGGATAAAATTCAAATTACCGGTCTTTCTCTTAATCACCATTCTAATCTCAACTCTAATGGTAACATTGTTGACACAACCTTCCCAGAAAGTGTAGATAACAGCGGTGAAATTATTCCCAATGCGCAAGGACTTTATATACTTGATGGGGAAAGTATTGTTGATGTTGATGGCGTTGTTTCTAATCGGTCATATGCTCCTTTTGTTAGACCTGCATTAAAATTTACATTTCAAAAAGTCGGTGTCGTATCACCAGACTTACCTAGTTCCGAAGTTAATAACGATATCGACGCATTATATGACCCACAGGTATTGCATTTCAATCCCGACGGCAATTACACTCTACCTGCAAACACTTTACATACAAATGCAGTATATGCAGTTAAAGTTCAAGCATTGTGGGCTGATGGATTTTACGGAACTAAAGTTACTACGCAAAATATTAACATCATTGGTCGCCCCGTTATTGAATATGTAACTACCCTACCTTTATATGTAAAAAATAACGATGATCCCGCAGTGACTATTGGTGTTTCCGGTGATGTTGGAAACAAAGTTTGGTTTAATTTTTATAACGAATCAAACGCCCTAGTAGCAAAAGCCGGTGGTGTAACCGGAATCGATATTATCTCGGGTGAAGAAATAAATGAATATTCGTTATCGTTGAACCAAATAATTAAGACGATCGGCGGTAATGGTCTTTTAAATGGCGTTCAATATTCCGTAAAAGTCGAAACAAAGTATGGTGCAATAGTTATGTTATCAGATGCTGAATATGTCACATTTGCTCTCGTAAACCCATCCATTGACACGGTTACTACTTACGATATTCAGCAAGATGGAGGAAATGATGGAGTCGGCGATGACGCTTCCAATCAAGACGCTTCCAATCAAATAGTAGCAACAATAATGGTAAATACAACTGAATATGAATTATATGCCCCAAATGAGGTCGATGGAATCAAATTTTACATTTATGACGAGGATGATGTAAAGGTTGCATCCACTTCATCCTATACTTTCTTAAATGATGATAATGAAGACACTAACTTGTATAATATACGTTTAAATGAGATTACTCTGGAAGGAAATAGTCTTACGCTCACAAATGGAACAGAATACTCAATAAAGGCTGAAGTTACTCTTTTAAATCATAAAGGTGTTACCTCAGAAACGCGCCTTTCCGATGCATACACTAACGTAGTATTTAATCAAGATGTTGCACCTATTTCCAACCTTACTGTTTCAAATACTTGGGAACTTGCTACCGATTATAACCCTAGTTCTGAGATCGGTCATTTCAATAATAGTCCTCTTATTGGTATTTCAGGACACTTTAAGAAAACAGCACAATTTGATGCTTCAAACTATCCTAAACAACTCGATACCGCTTCTACTAAATTTAAACTAGAATATAAATTGAATGGAGGTAATTCTTGGAGTCTTGTTACTAAAGCAGTTCTAGACCAAAAACTAGAAACAGAAAACATTAAAGTAGCTGTTAACCGTGTTAAGGGTTTGACTTTAGTTTCAAGTGTTGATGGTTTATATGATAATGTTGTCGGAACTATATTAGGTACATCACAGGAACCTCTCGTATTTTATATCCCCCAAAACCAAGGAAATGGTAATGCATTTGATGAAACTAATAGTGTTATTATAAGAGTTACTGTTGTCGATGAAGCGTCTCTGTGGGCTGGTGTTAATGAAGCAACAACAGACTCTTCGTCAGTTCAATTGATAAATAAAATAAATAGTTATAGCTATACCAACGGTGAATCTTCAGAGCCTTGGAATTCTGAAAATAAAGCTTATTATGATAGTGTCGGTGGTTTATTGAATGTCGATGTAAATGGAAGCATTGTACAGGCCAATAAATCAAATGTTATAGGAGATTCCAATCCCATAATTGCAGAATTAGATCAAGGATGGCGTGTCCTGAATACTGGAGTTAATAGCAGTGGTGCTACAGGTGGAAAACTTCCTAAAGTTAATTTGTATTATTATGGAAATAGCGTTTCTGCATCACAGCAAACTGCTTCCAATTCGGTCAAAGTAAATCAAATCAGTAATATGGGTATGTATGTCATCATCGATCAGCATCAGGGTGCTTTAGAGTATCCTTATATTATGCTTTATACTACTCCTACTGCATCCGACAATAAAGCGTCATGGTATAAATCGAGTCTTTTGTATGCCGCCACTCTATCTGGTAATACCGTTCTGGACTCTTCTAGATCCGGTCTTACTTTGCTTTATTCAGGAAATGACGATCTTTCTTTTCATCCCGAAATTCCTTCTAGCAGGCGTGTTAAGATAAATGTCAGTCCTGATTATTCTGATACATTTGGTAATTATGAAAATGAACTTGTTAACCTTGTATCTATTCAGACATCATCCAATGCTGCTACTAGTCAAACGGGTAGTTTTAACTTTACTATATCTGAGGCAGGTTTGAAAACTAGCTCATCCGTTCTAAGCTCGCTTGTAATGAGATTTGCCCATAAATTAGTTTTGAATATTCCTGTTAACTGGAACACAACTCATGCTCACTCTCTTAAACTTGGATATAAATATTCTTTGGATGCATCTTACTCATATCTTACTTATAATTATGGAGATGTACAAGTTGACACAATGGGGAATAAATACGTCTCTTTAACCGTAGATCCATCATTGGGAACTATTTTATATTACAGTGTTGCCTACATAGTAAATAATACAAACCTTCCTTCTGCACCTCTTACTACCCAAGGTCTTACCATTGATGTTAATGTTCCTAATAAGAACTTCCCCGTATCTAGTAGTTATGCTGTTGCAGATGATACTTTTAAGACTTTTAATAATGACGGCGATTCCAGTATCACATTCACCCTTACTGAACAACTGTCCAATGAAGACCGACTAGACGGTATAAATGTATACTTTTCATCTACTTCAGAACAAAATAACGGTACGGCTATTCCTTTGACTAGAATTCAATCATATTTGCTGAGTAATATAAATGGAACCAGCAATACTATTACACTTATGAATAGTTCGGGAGGAACACTCAATATTATGGGGAATACTGGAAATATTGTTTCCGTTCCTGCACTCTATTGGAAAGACTATTCCGAGGCTACTATATCTTTCAAAGGTTTTAGAGATAGAAGAGTGAACACTGCGGTGACAAGTATATCTTTTCCTTATAACTCCTTAGAATACACTGAAAGTGGTTCTAAGGAGTTTGCCGATTCAATCTGGAATACTCCTATTATCGATTCACCGTCTGGTGGTGGTGGTGATGGCGGTGGTGAAGTCGCAAATCCTATTACTTTACACGGTGGTGTAATAAATTCAGCAAATCCCAGTACCGACACCTTTGTAGAATGGCCGGCTTCTAATGATAACAACGGCAATCCTTTCAAATATGATTTTACATTAATAAAGATTAATGATGGAACTGTTCCGTTGGTAATACAATATGATGCAAATGTAACCGGTAATAGTAAAGTTCTTTCAATTGAAACTGAAGCCACGGCAAAATATAGAGTAGAAATTAGAACGGTCTTTCAAGTGGGTTCTCGGCGTGAATTGTCCTCCCCCATTGTTATTGAATTTTATTCGATTAAAGTTGATGTTTCAGGAATGAATGTCGCTATTACTCGCCCCAGCAATAATCAACTTGTTAACCTTTCTTGGAACGAACCAGCCTTTACCGGTTCATCTATTACTACAGATGGTAGCTCTGCTTCGTCGTCTTTCGCAACTAATATTAATACTTTTCGCATGGTTTATACCACCACCAATACTGCGACACCTGTTACTTTGAATCATCTTAAATCAGGTAACAACCTTATCGAACGTATAACATCGCCTGCTACTAGCTACCAATATGATCTTCCAAATCAGAATCTTGCAACTTTATACAGCTTTTTCATGCAAGTTAAAGCCCAGGTAGCATATACCGTTGATTCATCACTTTCGAGTAGTAAGAGTGTTCCTGTTCTCATCTCTTATCTATCTTCAACCGTTACATCTCAGTACAGAGTTTCTACCATCCCTGTTATTAATCCCTTACCTAGCAATACTCCCGTTTTGACTAATGTATCGTCGAACCCCACGTTATTATTAGATTTGGATGCAAGAGGTCTAGAGAACGAAGGTTTTATTAGCGTTGTATGCATTCTTACTCAAGATGGAACAGATACAAAACCCGGAGGCTCGAGTGCAATGGTTGTTTTTCCTGCTCCACCCAGCAGTCCTAACTATTTGCCTGATGCTAGTGGTAACGTTTTGGGCAATAACGGTTCTATTTTAGAAAATGCCGGCTCAAGCAGCGACGTTAGACTTGTAAGCGGACAAGGATATGAAAGCACCCCTGTAAATGTTAATAATTCTACAATTAGTATCACTAATTCTGCCTATAAACTTACTATTGGGTCTCCTTCCACAAATTATGGAAGATATGGTTATTCTACATTAGAAATGCCTTTGTCTGTAAATTCTGGCTTCCAGAATAGTGGAAATCCATCTGATGCCGCTTACAATCCCGTTAATTATATGATTATTGTTACTACTAGACGCGGAACTGATTATAATGTAGGCACATTTACTTATGCAGCTCCTCCCGCTGTCTCAAACGTAAACGTTGTTAACACAAACGGAACATACTATGTCAATTTTAATATTAGCCCGGCTTAATAAATAATACATCGTGATTTGTTGTCATATCTCATTTTTAAAAATATAAATCATATCAAATAAATAAAAATTAATATTTTTATTTATTTTTCTTCGAAAAAATATTGTAACTTCATCGGGTCCGTATTTATTTGCAAAACACATTACCAATAAAGAGCGCGCCAACTAAGCCGAGAAGAGCACCTATGTGGTAACTATATTGCATCTTCTTATATATATGCAACCATGCTTTCTTTTGCGTATCTCCTTCGATGTGAAGAATCATCCAATCGCTCTTTGGCGCCAACATGTAATAAAAATAGTTAGTAGTGAATGTAATTGCGCCTACAATACATAATGTAGAGCATCGATTGAATATTCGCGATCCCCCGCGCGACATATTATTCCATGCTAAAAACAAAAAGGATAATAATAAACCTAAACCAAAACCTACAAAATATATTCGCCTTCGTTCATCTGCTATCTTTGCATATATCTCATTCTGTTGGGGCGTTAAAATACGCCTGAAACTTTGAATCGCTTCTGTCTTGTCTGAGCCATACATTGTAAAAATCATAGCTACAATAAAAATCAAAGAAACTGCACAACTAGTCGCACACACCATTTTTATTCTATATATAATATTGTATAATACATTATTTTTCCATGACAACTATATATTCATTTTAACAGCTTAATAGTATTTTTGTAAAAAAGTGTTAAATATAAAACACAACCACAAACACAACAATCATACTAACCTTCATTTTATTTCTCGGTGTATTGTTCACGATACACATTACTCCTATATGAAATCGCGTAAATCACGCCCGCTTCTTCTTAATGCAGCTCTCGTATTCTGCATTACCTGGTTCGCTTGCTCTTCTTGTTGCCCCGACATCTGTCTCTCATTCTCCACAGCGTAGTTCAACTCGCCTTCACCGACGGCGTCCTGTTCGCCTTCCGTATCACCACTTTCTTCATCTTCCTCGCTATTTGTATCCGTATCCTCGTTTTCATTTTCTTCCCCGTCGCCCTCGCCCTCGCTCTCGCTCTCGCTTTCTGTTCCTGCATCATCAAACCATTCTGGCGGCATGTTTTCGTCATGTACATACTCTGCAACCGTTCGCAGCAACGTGAAACCAAACACACGCAACATTTCTTTGGCGCGACGTTTTGGATGACGCGACATCATAATGCTATGCAGATGAGAACCAACTGTAAAATAAGATATCTCCTCCTCAATGATATGTTCGGCGCTCGCCGGCGTGAGAATGTTTGAGGACGTTTGTTTTGTTCGCACATCTTCCAATTCGCCACGACACATCGGGCAGAGGTTTTTCTGGGTCAATGATTTCAACAAACACGATAAATGAAACGTGTGTCCACAGCTGGTTGTTGTCATGTTTGTATTTCCAAGACTCAACTCATCCAAACACACCGAGCACGTGTACGTTTCTAATACCTTTGCATCTTCGTTTGAGTCCCGGTTTGTATTTTCGCAACATGATGCAGATGATGCAGATGATTCGAAAATTTCCTGAATAAAACCTTCCCTTGGTGTCATGTTCCCTTCTTCGCCGGAAGACTCGTTGCTTCGATTTCGCTTTTCTCTTTTGCCGATTATTTCTTGACATACCTGACTTCCTGCTTCAGCAGTTTCTGGTTTCTTCATTCCGTCGCTCGTTTCTCCTTCAACACCACAACCTTCAAACCTTTGATACTGCGTACCATTTCCATAACCCAAACCTGTTCCTGCAAAACCCATGATAAGCCGCACTAAAGGGTTAGTAGACGTAGAAGACGCTTTTGATCTCATATTTGATGACATTTGATGACTATGAATACCTAGTACTCTGTTCTCTATATCTTTATATGTACCATTTTTAGACTTCAATTTTCCATATATCATAAATGATATAGATATCATACTTAATACTAAAAATATTTCATCATTATTGATATTTTTTATTATTTCTGAGTACATTGTAATTTATAATTTATGCGTTTATATATTGCTACGAGTTTTTTTATATTTACGGGCCGTTTTTCCTATATTGTGTTTTCTTCTATTCCTATATTTTTTTTTATAGGACTTGCATCGCTTTCGCTTACTACCGCCACCAGTTTGAAAACCAGTCCATATATCTTCTCCTGGTGCAGGAGAACTAAGTGGGTTATCTAACCATGCACCTTTTCCTCCGCAATTTCTTGTTATTACTTGGTCTATATTTATTAAGTTTCTCATATATTACTATATACTATATATTATATTATCTACTCGACTTATTATAAAACATATTTTATTTGAGCAAAATATGTTTCATGTAGTATGTTGTGAAATATCTTGAAAATTATCGAATATATTCAGTTTTGATTTATTAATATGAATTAACGCATTTCTCACCACATCTATAACATCTCATGTTTTTATATCTCTCATAAAGATGTACTTCTCAGCTTCTTCCTCCCGCAGGATTGGTTGAAATCCATTGACCACCTTTATATATCATATCTCCGCCGACTGCGGTCTGCATTCCTCCTCTTCTAGAACGCGAACGATGTCTCATACGTTTTGTTGCCCTTTTACAACATTTTCGGCATTTACAATTTTTACCATGACGACGATAATGTTTTTTGGTTTTGTTATGTTTTCTACTATACATGATGAATGAATTGATAATCAGGAAAAAATACTTATATACTTATATATTTTACTAATATTATTTTATAGGTGAACAGTAATTATATATTGTTAAATTCTCTGTATTAAATATTCTAAATGTTGTTGTCTGTTAGTAATTTTCGCGAATGTCCTTTCCAACCGGAAACCTCGGCTTCCCTTCTTCGGTAAGTTCTTGGTAAATCACAGTAAGCATTTTGCCTACATATTTTTTACCTGTTTCGAAGAGTTTGCGACGGCTTTCCATCGTTCCACGCGGACGCACCGTGAATTCTTTTCCTTCTTTGGTCTCGCATATCCATATGACTGTTCCCTTGTCGCGCCCATCTCCCTGCGTAAATCCGGTGATGCAGAATTCATCTTCCTCAAATTCCTTATACTTTTGCAAATCATGGCTCCTATAATTGCAACGGTACATTCCCCCCTTGTTTCGCAACATAATTCCCTCATAGCCATCCTCAATAAATCGGCTAAATTCCGCCTTAAATTCCGCCTCCGTTTTCGCCTCAATCGTTTCGACCAGGCAAATATACGGCGGCAAGTCATGCGGTGACGAGGCTGTTGATGCCGCGACTTGTGCAAACATCTTTTTGATATCCGTGTATCGTTTTTGATACGCGCTTTTTTCATCAACGATGTCGTAAATGTGATACTTGATTGCGGAGAGTCGAATAAAATCTTGATCCGTAAGTTTCTTCTTTTTGATAAGCCCCGCCAATTCTTCGAAGGGTATATCCGACGTATACAGTTCTCCATCCAAAACCACATCCGGGAATTTTTGAAAGAATGGCGTGAGTGATTGGGCGATGTGCGCCATGGTATCAAAGTAAGTACCGGTGCGAGACTGGCGTCGGATTTCACCCGTAACTGAATCACGATATATTATACAGCGAAGCCCATCCAATTTTGGTTGGACAAAACAGGGGAATGATATCGTGTGTTTTTTGGCGGTCTTCGAATCCGGTTCAAACTTTTGCGCAAGCATCGGGAAATATTTCTTCCCCGCACTTGGCGCAATAGTTGTCTGCATCTGCGGCTGTAAATACGACTCCGCTTCTTTTTGCATTGTAACAATCGGCACCGTCTCTTGATACGACTCTTTCTCCTTTTTGTCGAGCCATTTTTTTCTCGTTTCAGCAAAACACTGCTGCAACGGCGTTGTCTCATTTTTTTTACCTATATTTTTCCCTTCCGTATAATCCCTCACCGTCATCTGTTTTTTCCCGTCTTGTTGCCCATGTTCAATCGTCGCAAAAGCATGACCACTTTTCATATCCGTACCCTTCAAATATATATTCGCATCCCACGTCTTGACTTTCCCATTTTTTTCAACGCCATACAACATAGGTAACTTCTCAACATGTGTCAACCCTTGGTTTGATGTCATTGTCTGTCTTGCTTTCTCGCTTTCTCGCTTTCTTGTTAGTACACTACGTAACATTTTTGCGAATATATATCGTTCAATTTTCTGTATTGATTTATACCATTAATCGTAAAATAGAAAATTGAAGTTAAAAAACCACATATATACAGAAGCATGAAAGAAAAGAAACTTACTCCTCCAGCCGCACATTTATCACCCAAGAAAATGGTAAGAATTATTACAGAAGTGTCCGTTAACTCTCCCACAGCTTCGTCAAATGACCGGTACAAGTACCGCTATGGATACGGAAAAGGCGCACACAATATCAATACCGGTCAAAGAGTAATTTATAGACGACCTTCTCCTCCGATAGATGAAAAATTGTCACAAAAACAGTCTGAAAAACAACCGTTGCTTGTCAACGATTACGAACACGAACACGATGGTGATGGAGATGATTATATCATTCACAACGACAACCGTTCGACTAACACTATCAACAACTGCTTTATCAAAGTTGATGAAACAGTCAACCGCATCAACACAATTGTAGATGCGCATCACAATACCCTTGAGATGCAACAGATGCGTGAGATTAATCGAAAATCGGAGAAAGAAAAGGAAAAAGAGAAAATGAAGGAAATGAAGGAAATCAATTACAAACTTGGTAGAATTATTTACAGGTCACGCACAGGAGACTTTTTCGAAGCTTATCATTCCATACATGTTACGGTTATAGTTGTTTTCGACAAAAAAACCAGAGAGTCGACTACAACCCAGACACAAAAAGTTGTTTGGAATGATAGAATTTTCGAAACAAAACAAGACTGGTTTAGCGAGATGGCCAAACTGAGTGCTGTGAAAGCCGACGAGACAATGAAAATTGTTAGGTGTGAGTAAGCAGATTAAGAAACATGAGACGTTACAGGTTGGTGAGATTAATCGAAAATGCATTTTAATAGAATAATAGTAATTTTTATTTAGGTTTACTGTTTTTGTTAATCATTGTATTTGTTTACTATTATTTTTTTGTTTGTTATAGATTTTTATTTAATTTTATAATACAATTATATATATATACTTATTGTAATATACATATACAAATGACAACACAAATATCCAATAATACTCAAAATATGGTTAGCTACCGTGGAACAACAAATAGTTATTCTATTAATATTACTGGAACATTATCAGGCGGAACTGTTTGGGGTACGGATGTTTATACAGATGATTCAGATATTAAACGAGCTGCTGTTCATGCTGGGGTTATTCTAAATGGTGAAAATAAAACTATAGTCATTCAGATGATGCCTGGACAGAGTTCCTATCAAGGGTCGACTAGAAATGGTGTTACAACAAGTTCTTATGGACAATGGGGTGGTTCGTATAGATTTGTAACATCGACAGGTCAATCATGTAATACTTCTGCATTTGTTTCTGGAACAAATAGAACATGCAGTTCGTGGTCATATGTAAATACTAATAGTCAATATAGTGAAGGTCTGCCTAGAAGTATACCTGTTATATATCCACCCGATGTCTGTTGGACAGGTTCAAAATGTGTTGACCGCGCATCCGCAGAAAGAGAGGCTCAATCACAACAGGAGTGGGCAGCAGCAGCAGCAGCAGCACAAGCAGCAGCACAAGCAGCAGCACAAGCAGCAGCACAAGCAGAGAGTCAAAGAGTAGCAGCAATCGCCGCTGCAAAAACGGCAGCTGCAGAAGCAATCACTGCTGCAGATTCTGCAATATCAGCCGCTAATGAAGCTGAAACAACCGGAGGTGGTGCTGCTGCAACCTCGGCAAAAACAGCAGCAAATACCGCAAAAACAAATGCCGTTAGTGCCCAAACAGCGGCAAATAGCGCTCAAACAACTGTTGCCGCAAATGCCGCAAAAGCTTCCGCTGATAGTGCAAAAGCAGCTGCTATTAGTGCAAGAAATGCCGCTTTAGCTGCTAAAACAGCAGCTGAAGCAAAGTCTCTCACTGACACAAAAACATCTGCTATAGCACTCGCCGATGAAGCAATAACAATCGCAAATACTGCTATCACTGTAGCAGATGAAGCTATCGCATTAGGAGGTCCTTCTGTTGCAGGAGCTACCACAGCTAAAACAGATGCAGGAGTTGCAAAAACTGAAGCCGCTGCCGCAAAAACAGCGGCTGAAAGGGCGACAACGCAAACAGAAGCTTCTGCCGCCAAAATAGCCGCAACAGATGCGAAAACAAAAGCAACTGCCGCAAAAACCGCTGCAGAAGCCGCAAAAACAGGAAATGTAACCGCCGCTGAAGCAAAATGTAAATCGCCCTCACTATTTACGTTTACCGCAAAAATAGATGGCGTCCCTGCTACCGGACCAACTGCTCCAGTAGCCCCTAATGTATATTGGGCTATAGACAGTACGGGTCCAAATAGGGAATTCATTTGGATACCAGGTTCAGATAAATCCAACGGAAACACCAATGAAGCTTTAACATACTGCGGTAAAATAGGAAAGTTTTTGATTTTGTATAACACTAAAGACAAAGACAGAAATATTCAATACAAGATTTTAGGGGTCGAAAAAACGAATTCGAATACTTATTATAAATTCAATGTAGAGAAAGTCGGTTCGACAGCAGGGTTTACAAAAAGTAATATAAGAGAAGCGCAGGAGGTTTTTATTAGAACAAGCACGGAGCAGCTGCAGGTGTCACAGGCACCATCCGCCGCTTCATCTACATTTAAAAATGTATGCACCGATCCCAAGACATCCGCAAACTGTAAACCTGTTTGTATTCCTACTAACTCGGCTGGAAATATTATACCGAAAGAGGGCACGTCATTTCCTAATAAAATTGTTACTAGTAAAAATCAATGGCTAGCCAACTATTATGAATATGCACCTGTAAGAGGTATTGGTAGCGACGGTAGTTTACAGTACGTACCCATGGAGCCATCAAAAACATTTGTAGGCCCAGGAACAGACTGTCTTGAACCGTGTCCGCCGCAAGACGCGGGCGGCGTTCGCCCATATTATTGCAAACCACCTGACCCTAACTATGGTAAAAAAGGTGCAACCGGTGCTGCCGGTGGATGTCCCGTCGGGTGTATTAAAGTCGATGACCCCACTGACATTCGTAATAAATCGGTTTGTAATTTTGATAAAATGAAGGGGTACACATGCGCAGCCACATGCGACTTTGCAGCCGGTTCAGAGTGTAAAAAAATATCAGACTGTGGAAACTGTGGTGGCGATGAATATATAACGCGTTTTCCTATTGGATGGAAAAAGACGGTTACGCGTAAAGTTGAAGAGACGTATAATTTCGATGAATGTAAAGAAAAATGTAAAAAACCGTCTGTTGATGACTGCCGTTATTTTTTACAGTTGGAGCAAAGCGGCGGAATTTCGGGAGGTAGATGTCGTAAAATAGGTGCAAGTGGTAACAAGGCTGTTTGCAAACCGGTATCCAAAGTTTCAAAGAACGGACTAGTTACTGGGTATGACCAATGCACGGCTTGTATAAACAATACAGGTCTATATGGATATTTTGAATATAATAAACAATGGAACTCCATATTGAAACAATGGGATTTCGTCAACATCAAAGAAATACCGTACCCTTCAACAAGTTGGTTTGAAGGTAATGTAAGTAATGATAGTCTCGGTGTTGATTCTCAAGCAGGTGCAGGTGCTGGTTCAAAGGATAGTGCAGGTGGAACAAACTTGAGAGGCTCTAAGCCTTCCGGGTACAAAGAGGATGATGATACTAGAGGCACAAGAGACTCGAGAGATTGGGGGAAATTACAATCAAATAATAATTCGAAATCAATATCTATAAGTTCTGCATCTCAAACATCGAAAAGACAACAACAAAGTGCAAATGTTGCCGCTATTAAGATGAGACTCGATAAAATGAATAATGACTATAATGAGTTATCAGAAAATGTAAAATGGAATAAAATGCAGATGGATAAGGCTGAAAAAGACTGCAACGACATCACTGTCAAATACAAAAGAGCAGTTAGAGACTACGCAACAGCTGAAGCACAGTCTGTAAAAGAAAAGAAAGAAACCGAAGCTGCGAATACGCTAATGTACACCATGAAACAAAAGGCACGCGAAATTTGTGAAAATTACGGAGAACTTAAAGACAAATATATGAAATCAGTTAGCGAATTTAATACACTCAAAAATAGAATAGATGACTTACGTAAGGTATATAATAATGCGAATGCTGGTATGGGCGGCGGCGGCGGCGGAATCGGTTCGACTATTTCTTCCGCAATAGCTCCTATAATTAATATTTTCTTTGGAGATGACACGAATCGCGACTGCTCGGGACAACTTGGTTGTGGTAATGGTATCGATTATTCTTTCCCTTCACCCTTTAATAGCTCGAAAGGAGGCATGTTCACCCCTCAACCTTACTACGATGGTATACGCCTATAATCTTTATTAAACACATGAGGCGTTACAGATGCGTGAGATTAATCGAAATTCGATTGATAAATAAAAACTCAAAACTATTCATAGTTATACTATTTTTAGTATAACTATAAACTATATAAAACTATATATACATAAATATCTACAAGATAGAATGAACCAACCAGTTGCACCATTAACAGAATTGACTATATTGAATATATTTAATTATTCAATGGAGGCTTTAAGTAATAATGGAGGGGATGGGCAACGGTACATAAGATTCGATCGTCGTAGAGATAAAGAAACATTTATTAGATATATGTTGGAGTGTTACCAAGAATACATAAACTTTACAACTACAGTGGATGTTCAAGAAAAACAAAACTATAAGAATAAATATGACTATTATTCGGATGACGAATTAAGTGATTTATTCGAAACGAATTCAAACACTGAGCGCCAAATGGAATTATGCTTATTTTATGATGCTACCGAATATACAAGTAATGGAGGAAGATTTCATATGGATGAAATAGATTCAAAAAATCATTGGTTGATACGTATTGGCGATGCAGGTATCGGAAGTAATTTTAGAAACAGTTCGCTGTTTAATACTTGGGGTATGAAACGCGCATCGGCAGTAAAAGGTTTCGAATTTCTAGTAAAAAAAGGTGATATACTATGGTTTATTCCTGGCGGTACCGATGGTTATGTTTTAGCGTTTGCTGAATACGTAAACCATGCGGAAATAGACTACGCAACGAGGCATCAAAGATATGCAGAATTAGGCTGGAATCAACACGGTAATAATCGAGAATGGAATGTAGAAATACACTATAGAAATTTAAGATATACAAACACTACTGAAAGTGTCGGAGATACACTAGAAGATAGGAACAGATATTCTACTCAGATCAAAGGAAATTCTGTAAATGTAAGAATATATAATAGTGAAAAATGTAGAATAGATCTACCCCAATTATATAGCGAAATTATCGCAGAGAATACGTAGTCATATGCTTTAATGTAAAAATATTACTATTTTTTAGTACTTTCTCTGCTTTATCTGCTTTTAATGCTTTTTCGGATTTTATATTTTGTATTCACTCTATGTGTTTTTCGTATTATTTTGTTTTGTTTTTTAGAATATTTTTTAGAATATTTTTTAGAATATTTTTTATTTTTTAGTCTCTGGTGTATTGTTTTCTTTCTATATTTACGTAAGTTTATGACACTTCCACCACCCATCCCTACCGTTGTTCTTAAACTATGAATAACTGAAGTCGCCAACCCGGTAAACAGCGAAAGTATACGACTAAGCGATGTATCACCGCTTCTTACTGGTTGCCGAAGTTGTTCAACATCTTGTAATATTTGTTCACTATTACGTTCAAGTTCTTCACGTTCAGTAACTAAGTTAACATTTTTAACACATGGGATAGTATGTTCAAAGTCTAATGGTGATTCTATTATCTGTGAATCATGTACCTGTGCTTCCTGGCTATAGCCCTCTTGAGATGAACCTTGTTCAGTTCTAAATAAATCTCCACTTGTATCACTCGGCGTAAGAACTTCCGATAATTCTTTAGAAACTGTTGCATGTATTAAACACTTTGATAAATCTAAGCCTAGTATCGATTGTTTTACATCTGGTAATACTGTAAAACATTTACGGTATCCTGGGCAAGTTCCAGTGTTTTCACTATAATGAAAGTCTAAACTAAGGTTTAAATTTTTTGGTTTAGTAGGTTCTGTAAAGTCTACAACTTCGTTACATGATGCACACCCTTTGTCGAATATTCTAACAATCATAAGATGATGGGCAAGAGCAGTTAGAATACGAGCTTTAAATCGGTCATCTCTATGTTCTGTGTTTACTTTAACATAATCACAAATTAATTTTTTAAACTCTTCACTAGAAAGATATATTTGTAAAAAAGTTACAAAATCTGGAAGAATAATAAAAAAACTTTTATATTCATTTTTTTCATTTTTAAATGCATCGTGTAAAAATACTTTATCTAATGACATATCAATAACAAATATTCCTACATCTGGTATTCCTACACGAATATTAAGTGAAATATTATATGAAACATTTTTTACGAATTCAGCGTACTGTTGTTCATGCCCTTTTAAACTATCATCTACGAATTTCCATGATATATTATATACATCTGAAGAACCTTCTGAAAAAACGATAGACTTTAAAGGAATACCACCGCACTCTACATAGTTTGCTTGTACAAGAAAAATACCTGCAAACTTACGCAACACATTTATGAATTCTGGGGGAAATGCTGGTTCGCCACTACATTTATCTGGTCCCAATAATTCGCTTCGTTTTTTAAGTTGATTCTCACAGAAATCTAAATAAACTGTAACTTCACGGAATTTTATATCTCTAAGTTTTTTGCACGCGTTATTAAGTAGTTGACATATATCTTCTATACTCAAATTGTCATCACTTTCTATAATATTTTTTAAAGCCATTAATAAAGGTTCACCGAGTAAAGACTGTCGTAAAAGATTTCCCAGTACATATGATACGTTTGGGAGTACGTTTGGGAGTTGTAAGGCAGCAGGAGGCGAAGTAAAAGGAACGACTGGAAAGTCAACGTGTAGTACACTATACGTAAAATTTTTTGCTGGGTTTGGAGGATCAACGGCTGTTAAAATACCTTTAACTGCAGAATGTGCTCCTATAAAACAGTTAACCGTTGTTCCCAATTCAACCATTGGGTCTGCTATAAATCTTCCATTATTAAACTTAAAAGATTTTGCAAACTTATGGTAATTACTGGTAGGATTCTCGTAACTACTAAGAGAACGAAATAAAGGTGCGGTCATATTAGTAATATTAATATTTGGCCCATATGCCTCATCATCTCTAATCTTTTCTATCGCTTTTCGTATTTGGTCTTCTGTTGCAACTTTAGGTTCAATCGGTCCAGTTCTTTCCGGCGACCTTGAACTTCCTCTACCATACCTTGCTGTACCGCTCATTATATATATAACTACAAAAAAATATTTTACTATTATCGTGTTCTATTAAATTTTTACTATCCTAAATATATTTCACACGTACCATGTATTGTATTACCTGTTGTACCAATTCGCAACTCCGTATCCAACACGATTCGCATAGGCAACACCACCGACTCCAACTGCACGATTGTACTCCGTCATCTTCGCAGAAATAACTTGTCCATCATCTTCCCAATATTTTGATTCGAGTGTCGCGCCAAGCATCACGGTAACTTTCGACTGATATGTTCGCGCCACAACATTGATGCAGCGGTTCGCATAGTCAAAGAGTAAGCGTATTTCATCCATGATTTCAAAGTCTTTTTCAGTTACTTCTTGGTATGTCCGCTTATTCGCATCGGTTTGGCGAAGGTGGTCGGCGAATCGGAATATAATATCCGTCGATGTATTGAGAACCATCGTAAGGATGTTCTGAATATCGCGCGACTTTTGCATTCTTTTATCCGCACGCTGCAGTGCAACCGCAAACTCTTGTTCCGTCAGCTCACCAAGCAGGAATTTCACACCCAGTTCTTCATTGTAGCGCAAAGGGTCTACGCGATACTGCGGCAGCAGAACATGGCGAATCTCGATAATATAGCGACAGATTTCAGATAACTGTAACTTGCGAAACAGAATCATGCGTTCCGTGCGCATTCTTTCGCGAAGATGAGAAGTATCCACATTGGGCGATGGAACCAATAGCTCAGCAATTTTTGATACATATGATTTTTTTTTGTCGCCCGCAGCTCCACCACCCGCCGCAGCCACCGTATCATCCATCATATTGTTTACATTCAAAATGCAGTCCGCATAAAACCTTTCCCATTTTTCGTTTGCGCTCAGAGGCAATCGTTGAGGGGCTGAAGCAGCAGAAGCAACAGCAGTCGCCATAGTGGAAGGCAAGCGTCGTTCATCAACAAAGTCTTTGTTCGCATTTCTCCACATAATCATATTACGGGTTATAGTCTCAGGAGGAAACAAGTTCGTTACAACTGTAACTGTCATGTTGTCGATTTCACGTCCACACAAAATATCGCCCGGAACGCGCGGCGCTTGTCCACCATTTAGTTGGCGCTGAAATTCATAGTAATGCGGGTTATGAATAACCGTCTCAATGCGCCCCGTAACCCAGTCAAAGGCACAGTCGTTACAAGCCGTACAAAACATTTGGTTACATCCGCTTATCTTGAATACGCGAGCACCGCATTTGGGGCACGCGCGCGTTTCCGCATCTATCATTTTCGCTGATGCTAGATTATCCGGATTACAAACATGGGGCGTATCTTGCACATCGCCCTTGATTTCATGACAGTCTTTGCATGTCCACATGCTGCACAAGTTACACTTCCATTGTGTACTGAGAAACCCGCGACAGTTTGCAGCGGTATTTGGGCACGGTCGTACAAATGATGAATGATGTTCGCGCTGTGATGCGGGAAGAGATGCGTCCGCTGCTGGCCCAACACGTATGCGATGCTCGAGACGATTTTTCTCCGTTAAACACTGATAATGTTGCGCGCGAAGGGCGTTGATTTGTTCCAAAATAGTATTGCACTGAGTGTTCAAATCGTTTTTGCGCTTCACCATTTCGGCGACAGGTTGGCGCGTGGGTAGAAGTGCTCGTTCCTTCTGGAGTATAATGCGCTCACGATGTTCTTTCCAATCTTTCGAAACAAACTTTAGCGTGAAATTTTCTACGAGAAATTCACGCTGAAATTCCTTGTGACACTCCATGCAATTAGGGTGTGTATTGGAAGCATCCAGTATAAATGTTGTGTGACATTGTCGACAAGCTTCGAATCCACACGACTGACATGCGACTGGAGCCCGCGTGGACTTATTGTATGTTTCAAAACATATACGACATTCTTTGCTTGGAGGGGCGCGCTTGGTTTTGACAAGAGCAGTAGGTGCCGTTATTGGGAGGGCGCTAGGTACACTCATTCCCGAAATGATTTCATTCTTGTGGGTGGGGGTATCCGTCTCTTGAATCTTTGATGACATTGGTGATTTATCTTTATTGCTGCTTTTGTTTTTATCCATTATTTCTATTTCAATTTTATATTGTTGCGACATAAATATGAAATAGCTAGCTAAATAAAAACTACTACTTAATATTAATATATAAGATATATTAATATCGTAAATATCATAAATGTTATAAAATATATTTTTTTGTAGTTATATATATAATGAGCAATGAAAGGCATAGCGGCAGAGATAGTCCAGGGGTAAATAAAAGTAATAGGCCAATGTCAAGGTCGCCGGACGGTAAAACAGAAACACAATTACCACCTACTGGAACATTTCATGATATAACACGAAGGTCGCCTGATAGAAGACCAACGCGGCACGGTGCATTCGGTGACTTAGCAGCATTTCATTTGGCTTATGATTCCGCAGCGACTATTCAAACGGATAAGAAAAGACTCTACGTGAGGGATAAAATTTTAGAAGGGCCTCGATATGTTAATGCTATTGATACGTATCAACGGAATCTTAGAGAGAAAGAATATGTTATACATATCGAATCGTTATCAATTCAACGCAATGATGATGATGGTATTTTTAATAAAGTAGATTTCGGTTTTTGGGTTCCAGTTCATGCAGATTATAGTATACGTATTAACATAAATTTTGATAAATTTGATAAATTAGATAAGTTACATGATTCCGATAAGGAAAATATGGAAAAAGTAGTGTTTTGGAATAGTAGATGGGGAAAAATTTGTAGGCTACTTGATTTATATCTTTGTACGCAAGGAGTATTATCAGATTATATAGTTCGTCATTTTATGGGTCTAGAATTTAAAAATAAATCATACGGCTTGAAGCATAGCTTAGAAATGGCCTTTGAGGATGGGTATCTAACAATAGAAGGATATAATAATCAACCTCTTCTAGCAGTTATTCTAAAGGCGGGAGAACTGTCTGATAACTACAAGGGACATACAAGACCATATTTATTAGGAATGATACGAACAGTCCTAAGAAATCGACCTCAACGCGGAGGAAGAGTGCAGCGACAGCGGCGAAGGGGGCGAACTATTCTATCAAGAAAGAAAAGAAATACACGGATGAAAAAATATAAAAGACACAATAAGTCTAAAAAAATAAAAAGTTAACCAATACTTTTCTCATATTCGTTACCGTGTTTGTGTTTATTTCTTTCTTTTTATTAAACTAAGGTATGGAGAACCTTGCATAATTTGAGACACAGGTAATGGTGTAGATTTTTTATTTTTACGAGAATGTGAAAATTCCATCGCTTCTACCAGTCTTCTTCCCATACGAGTAGGTTTTTTACTAGTTTTTGATATATTTGCACTATCCAGTACAGGGGACAATCGTACAGTTTTTTCTGGTGTTAGCTGCAAAGGGGATGATGATAACGATAGTACCGATATAGCTGGTGGCGATGATGGCGATGATAATGGCGGTGTTGGCGATGATGATGGCGTTGGTACATAATCTTCTTCAGCAAGAGGAGATAATTCTTTATCAAAACGACCGAGTTTTATATTTTTTTTATACGGGGAAATAGGGCGTTTAAATTTAAGAGGGGAAGGAAAAACAACTTCACGAAATAAAAGGTCATTAATGTTATGTTGAGATAGTATATTTCTTACTTCGGGGTTATTTAACCGTTCTTTGTACAATATTTCAAATACAGTTCTATCTTGTCTATACGTTAAAGGATAGTCTTCAGATTCTAACCTATACTTGCTAAATTTTTGATACGGTAAGTCTATTTTATATATTATTTTTGGAGTCGTTCTCATTGTAATAAACATAAATTCGTTATTTGTAGACATATCAATATCATACCGATATTTTCCTCCACGTTGCGTTCTACGCTTACTATGGATTTTTCTAGTTCTCTTTACTCTTTTTGTTTTTTTCATTATATATAATATTAATTTATTATATTAGTATATTTTAGTATATATAATAATATAAGTTACATTTATAAATACGTATTATATTTTAACAACTATAAAACTTAATCCTACGATTATAAATGACATGAGGTGCAAGATTCCAGGATGCAGGAGGTGGAGTAGGATTATTGGATGCATCTAGAACGCCATTATAGCCATCAAAGTCGACGACAACTCTTTTCACATTTTTAAACCTACCATTTGCGGATGTAACTTGAAACTCTAATGTTCCACTGGACATTATGGTTTCATATAAACTTTGATGCATACAATTAATATAGTCATTATCAATATTAATATTAAATAGCTGAGTTCTAAACTTTTTGGGTATTCCTGATAAGGTAGATGGCTGGGTAGGTGGATTTATTATTGTCGTATTGAAAAGAATATATGCATTATCAAGAGTAACAAAAGCGCCTTCATGTTTATCTCTTTCTAATATTGTTCTTACAGTAGTTCGATTACTTCCATTCGAATCTGTAAAAGCATAATTAACAGAGTTACCTGATGGATTTCCTAATTCATCAAATCCTTGATAGTATAAAGTTTTCATTATATATATATAATATAATAAATCCGGTTATTATTTTTCTAAAGTATTTATTATAAGTTAAAACTATAGTAAAAAATTAATACTTATTTCGCTTTCTCAACACGCATCCGTCTCCTCGCTTGCTTCACTTTCCGAAGACCCATCCGTGTGTAATTCACTTTCTGAACACGCATCCGTCTCCTCGCTTGCTCCGCTTTCCGAAGACCCATCCGTGTGTAATTCGCTTTCCGAAGACGAATCCATGTCCTCGCTTGCTCCGCTTTCCGAAGACCCATCCGTGTGTAATTCGCTTTCCGAAGACGAATCCATGTCCTCGCT
>Ga0209358_10000867_pt1 | contig 25615 bp, 21 predicted proteins | sample LauGreFa1BDMLBSN_2_FD_187574 | JGI IMG/M metagenome (GOLD analysis project Ga0209358, IMG submission 187574) | Freshwater lake microbial communities from Lake Michigan, USA - Fa13.BD.MLB.SN (SPAdes) (version 2) | ecosystem: Environmental > Aquatic > Freshwater > Lake | place: Lake Michigan, USA...
ATCGTGCCACCCGACGTTTGCGCGAAACGACCAGCAGAAGGAGCGGTACTACCAGCGCCCGTAGTAGTGGAGAGTTTCTGGATGCTCATGTGCTATCCGATCCTGTAAGCGATAATGACGCGCCCAGCGTTACCAGCAGCGCCGTTTGCGTTCCAAGCGGTACCGTTACCACCGCCACCGCCTATTGCTGCGTAGCGTGCGGAGTATTCAACATTTGATCCAGTAATAGTAGAGAAACGGCCTGAACCTGTAGCAGTAACAGAGGAGCCGTCACCAGCACCACCGCCAGCGCCGCCTCCACCGCTTTGACCGCCACCGCTGTTTCCGTTTGTTCCTTGGCCCAGAGTTCCAGCGCCGCCACCGCCAGTGCCGTTAGCCCAACCGCCGCCACCACCAGAGCCACCCGATGCACCATTTTGGCCGCCGCTACCGCCACCAAGAGAAGATATGAGCGCACCGATAGATGAGTTGCCGCCATTTGCCCCATTAGGGCTACCGCCAGATGGGTTCTGACCACCACCGCCACCACCAGCGCCCACAGTAATCGTGTAAGCGATGTTAGTCATTGTCAGGTTTGTGTTTGTCAAAACACCACCAGAGCCACCACCACCAGCAGTGAACCCCTGAGCGTTGTTACCACCACCTCCACCAGCGCCACCACCACCAGCAACAACGAGGTAACTAAATGGGCTGCCAGAGTTTGTCACGGTGAATGTCGATGAGGCGGTAAATGTGTGGACTCTCCACGTTTGGCCCGTACCGTTGTAGTTAGAAACGGTAGTTATGGTGCCACCCGTCGCGTCATTCCAACCCGGAGGAGTAGCGGTTTTCTGAGAAGCAGACCCAGAAAAGTTACCAGCAGAATCTACGCCGACTACCGAAAAGTTGTATGACTGCCCAGTAGTCAGACCTGTGTATGTGTAGGTCGTGACGTTGCCGACCGAAACCGGGGCTAATCCAGATGCCTGAACAAAATAGTTCACGGCGCTAGGCATTGCAGGCCAACTCAAAATAACATTGGGCCCAGAAGCAGAAACGGTGAGAACATCCCATCCGAGTGTGCCAATGTTGTATGGCGCAACCCTGTTACTACTGAGTCTGCTCAGGGTCATTAGGAGTTCTCCACCCCGTAGACGCTGAAGTTCACCGTGTTCGCTGACGACGACACATTCATGTAGCGGTTCGTCGGGTCCATCGTCAGGCCCAGCGTCAGCGCCACCGTGTCGTTCCCAGCGATGGTCGCCTGAAACACCACATACCGGCCCGTCGCATACGTAGCAGAAGCCGTGTTGATAGCGATGGTGTACGTCGCTGAGGACGAGGACGTGTTGCAGATGACGATGCTGGAGATGATGGTGCTGGTTCCAGCGGTGCCAGATGCAGAGTAGAGGTTCGCGGCAGTAGCGATGGTGCCGTTACCAGCGGCAGCCGCAAGTTGCTTGTAAGTCTGTGCCATTGGTCATGCTCCCATCAGGAGGAAGGGGCTGGTGAGTTCCAGCCCTTCCGTAGTGCCAGTAAAGGTGGTCACTCCCGACATCGTAGCGCCAGAGAGTGTCTTATTTGTGAGGGTCTGCGTGTCGGTGGTCCCGACCACGCTACCGGTGAGGCCATGCACACCGGAACTTGAGTTGACGTGGAGGTTAGCCTCATCAGCGTCAGTAGCAGTAAAAACATGCTCAATAGCAGCGTTGACTGTGTGGGCTTGAATGGAAGTGCCATCAGCGCCACGACCATTCGTACCGCCTGAGTTGTACACCGTCAGAATGTTCGACGTGCGGCTAACGCAGAGAATCTTCTCCTCCGTCGCCAGACCACGATCAACGACAACGTAGAACGGCCCAACCGTGCCATCAGGCCAGTTGGTCAGATCATCACAGGTGATGGTCAGAGCCCCAGCGGACGCTGCCAGTTCCACCGTGAGGACAGACGCATACGCGGCCCCTGCATACTGTCGCCTCATGCGACCTCCTCCACTACCAGCGTGATGACGCCCTGCCAAGCCCTACCGTTGATCGTCAGTTTCTCAGGCTGCCATGTGTAATCCTTGACGTGAACCTGATATGACTGTCCTGATTCTTGCAGCGCGAACAGTTTTCCGTTGTATCCGTAGCCCAGCAGCGTGTTGAGAACAGCCAGACAATCACGGGTGTATTTCACACCATCAATCTCTATTTCCTCATAGTTCATTACCGGGAGAGTCCAGCGAGAAGCGCGACCCTTAGCCGGAATAGCCCGCATCTCCCACCGCGTGAACACCGGAGTCGAAGAAGGATCACCAGCATCACGCTGCAACAGAACCCGGCCATTCATCCGAGAGAACTGGTTACCACCGAGGCTGGCGTTAGAAGATCGGATCGACCCTTGAATCTGCAACGTCGTCACCCGCTGGAACACGCCAGAGTCATAGGCCACATCAAGGCTGATCTTCCCGGTCAAAGGAAGGTACTTTGCCTGTAAGTACAAAGCGGTCTTGAGGTCTTCCACTCCGAACGACATGGTGCCTTCCTTCAACCACCCAGCATCCATGTACTCATCAGTCTCATAGAAAACACCATCGCCATCTATGGAGAAAACCCGCTTGTCCTGCCACGTCCGCACCGAACGCACCACACCAGACGCCACGCCAGTAGCGGCAATGTCCTGAATGTAAGCAGGGGTCTGAGGCGTCGTCGTAGACACCGACAGATCAAGACGCCCAAGACCAGCGCACGTCGTTGGGAACACCGGATAGCCGACAGCGCCCGTTACCGTGTACGCCGAGTCCATCTCTCCGTTGCCGTACCAGACGAACCGGTCCTGTCCCTCAAAGCAGCGGACAGGCTGAGTTGTCGGAATGACCGGGCCTAACGTCAGATCGCCGCTGGAGTTCGCAGGAGTAGCAATCCTCAAGCCCTTGTTTGTCCCGATAAGGATGAACCCAAGGTACGACTCAATGGTGTACCCGATCTCTCCGTCAGGAAGAGTCGCTGCGACGATGCAGGGTAGTAGTCCAGTGCCGTCCTGCTTGATGTTGACCCGGTGGATCGTGGTCCGGTCCCCGAGCCTGCCCAGCGTGTAGATGCAAGAGTCACCCGCTGCCGCCGAATACCAGCGAAACGATGTATCTGGATGCGTGTACACCGTGTTCGCGCCACCAGACTTCGGGGCCTGCTTCAGGATGTTCCCATCCCCTACCAGCAGGTAGTCCTTTTCCCAAGCGATGAACGTCGCATCGAGTGAGTAGTTCGCTGACCCCCACTGAGTCGGAGAAGCGACAGGGCTGTCTACCGAGTAGACATTCGCCTTGCTCCCATCATGCGCGAGGAACGTGACGATGTACCCGTCATTAGCGATGTCGTCAATCGTGTACCCGGCAGGAGGAGCCGTAGACCCAACCGATGCAGAACCCAGCGACGAATACCAGTAGATTCCAGCCGTATTCACTATGGCGAGATTGTCCGCTGTAGTTGTCAGCCACAGTTCACCCCCAAGAGAAGCAGTCCCCTGAAGCAGCGTCGTCTTCTTCAGCAGCGAGTATTGCCATTGGTTCACAAACGGGTCAATACCAAACGACTGCTCAAACCGGTACGTTAGAGAGTTGTCCCGGTCAAGGTTCGACTGACCGCTACCCAGATGCCACGACTCTGACTGCTGCCGCCAAACATCCTGTGGGAGAAGCAGAACATCCCGCTGACTAGCGTTGTTGCGCTGCTGCACCACGTCAAACGATTCACGACGGTAGTTACCACTCGCCAAATCCAGCAGGTACGGCACACCCGCGATACCGACCACGGACGGAGAGAAGTTGGACAGCGCTGACGTACCACCATTCCCCAGCCCGTAGAACGGTTCATCAAACTCGCGGGTAATCTCAGCCATCTACAGGCTCCTCACCAGCGGGACACGCTGCACCAGACGAGCCATCTCTTCCAGAATCCGGGAACGGTACTCCCGGTCAATCGACTGAGCGGTCTGCAAGTTGTAGCCACCTGACACTTCCGCTGCACGCCGCGCATCGCCCTGCTGCTGAACCTGCATCCTGCGGGACTCTGTGGTCCGCAGGAGCGTAGATAGGGCACCCAGCGGCGGGATGTCCAGCATCGTCTCTGTCAGTCCACACACCGTCTGCATGTCATCGGTGAGAGCGGTGGCCTTAGAGAACGGGGCCTTGTAGAGGAACTGAAGGTCGGTGCCGCTAGGGATGTTCCGTAGCAGGCGAATGTATGAGTCGCCAGCGGTTGGGTTGATCTGCACTCGGTACGCCTTTTCCGGTACGTCAATCCACACATCGGTTGACCCCGGCATCCGGAACCTGATTCGCAGCAGACCAATCATGTTGAACGCTGTCGTCGGGATAGCGTAGGTCTGCCACGTCGGATCGACCGGCACCTCCCACATCCCGATTTTGTACAGGCCGTTGTCCGGAGACGATAGGCGAGCAATCTCCTGATTGACAACCTCAAACAAAAAGTAGTCAGTCACACGGGGCTTGATGTACACGAACGTGCCAACAGCAAGATTCGTTTTCTGCGAGTTGTCGTAACCGGGAATCACATACACCGTCTTACTCGCCACATCAGTACCCTTGACGTACCAGACGTTTAGGCCGCCAGATAGCACCATACCGGGAGTAATGTTCGACACGTCCATGTCCAGCACCAACGATGTAGCGTTCGCGGTGTAGGCGGTAGCAACAACATTCATCTGGTCCGCTAGTGACCCGTAAGCCATGCGCTTTGTGTCAGAGATCAAGTCCTGCATCGTGGTCATTTACATGCCTCCAAGCAGGAACAGCGTGGGGGTGGGGTCGGTGACAATGGGCGCCCATGAAGCGTTGGTGCCATCGGTAGTCAGATACTCGCCAGCGTTACCCGTCTGGGAGGGCAGGCCGCTGATCGTGACCGAGCCGCCCAGAGCGACAGCGGAGCCGTTGATCGTGATGGAGTCGTTTGCCAGTTTTGCGTTCGTGACGTTCGCGTCCACGATCTTCGCGGTCGTGACAGAACCATCAAGAGGCGTCCGCTGATCCGACAGCCGAGTGTCAGAACCAAGAACAGCCTCCCCAGCGGCAGCGTTCCCAGCAGCAGGAACGTTCACCGTAGAAGCCGTACCAAGCCCGGTCACCTGAGTGTTCGCAATCGTCACAGGATCGCTACCAGCAGACCCGTGAGTAGCCGCATGAGCAGTCGGGGTGCGGGCATCAGTCAGACGAGGGTCATTTGTGTAAACCAGATTCGCGGTATCGCTAATGCCGTGAACACTGGTCGTGTCAGCCTCATGCGTCGTCAGGTTCCCGGCAACAGCAGCAGCGGCACCGCTAGCGTCGTACAGGTCCGACAAAGTGACAACACCGACCCGGCCATCCACCGAGGTGACAGCATCTGGTGGCGTGAGCAACTGCTTCCAGTTCGCCAACAGAGTCGCAGGGGTATCAGCAAGGATGAAGTTCAGGTTGACATCGGTACGGATAGCGACATCACCGATCTGCGCTGGCAGCGCCAGCATCGCAGCCTGAGACGCCACCACGAAAGTCTCCGTGATAGCGATAGCGGGAAGTTCGCTAGACGGGACCTTCCCAGTTCCATCCAGCGAGGCGACACCGTTCGCTGCGCCCCGAGCCGTAGTAGCGATAGCGCCCACGGCAGCGGCAGAAGGCATCGCGTGAACATGGTCGGCGCGTGACGCCTCAGGGGAACTACCCGGACCAGCCGTACCCAAAGGAGAAGGAGTCGCATCCGAGATGTTGACCGCTGGACCCGCTGGACCGACCGGCCCTTGCGGACCCGTAGGGCCAATCGGCCCCTGAGAGCCTGTAGCGCCTGTAGGGCCCGTCTCTCCGCGAGGGATGTAGAACGTCAACTGGGCGTCCTGAGCCGTCCCAGACTGCGTGACAGCAGCGTTACTGCCGGGGTTCGTGGTTACCGTCGCAGCAACCGTGATCGTCGCCGCTGCACCAGCAGCACCCGGCGTACCCGGCTCACCCTGCGGCCCCTGTGGGCCAGCGGGGATGTTGTCTACCTGTGACTGGAGAGTGTTGATTGCCTCAATGACGAGGTTCATGTCACCGGCAGGAGCGCCGTCACCCGGAGTCTTATTCGGGGTAGGTAGCGTCGGCATCAGGCACTCCTAGTTGTACGGGCTGTCGTAAGTCTCAGGGTACACATCGTTGCTGTACACAGTCCTCCATGTGTAACCAGCAGCGGTGAGCGCGTCGTACTCAAACGTGCCCACGTCTGTACGGAAATCAGTTCCCCCAAGGATGTATGTGTGGACATCAGGGTCTTGGATTGTGTCGTTCTCAAACGTCGCCTGCTCAACAACATCACCATTGTTGTAGATCAAGATGCTGTTCTGAGCGGGAGGAGACAAGAAAAACTGCCACAGCGGAGAGACATCAGGACCGACCTGCACACTCGGCCCATACGTCCCCCTGCCAAGAAGTTGCTCCTGAGTCGCCATCTAGCGCTTCTTCCTCCGCACAGCGGCGTTATCCACCAGATTCGGGTAGGGACGCCCAGCAGCCTTCGCACGCTTCTTCGCAGCAGCCTTCTGGCTCGCTGAAAGCGGCGTGGACTTCTTCTTCGGGCTGGGCTTATCCCAGAACGGTTTCGCCATCAGGCGTAGCCACCGGGCTTCGTATCAGTTGGAGGCACGATTACCGTCTTCGCGCCAGTCTGCCCACCGTAGTTCTGCGAGCCAGACTTCTTATCGTTCGGCGTAGAACAGCCACACTTCATGCACATACGATCACCACTTCACCTTATTGGCCCAGTAGGCCGCTGACATGGGGCCCCTAGCAATGTTCTTCGCATGGCGAGCCTTGAACGACGCACGCTTCTGCCGCATCCGGTCACCCTCACCAGCCTTCGGCTTACCAGCCGTCTTAGCGCCCTGCTCACCAAACCGAATCGTCTTCACTTGTCCGCCGCTCTTAGCGACAACAATATGAGACTTCTTCGGATGATCCGGGGTCCGCTTCGGCTTGTTGTAGCCGGAAACCCCCGCCCGCTTCAGGCGGGGGTCACCAGCAGACTTCTTCGGGGTAGCCACTAGCGACCGCGCTTCATCGCAGTCTTCTTGGCGGCAACCTTCTTAGCGACAGCCTTCTTCGCAGCACCCTTCATGGGCTTCTGCTTCATACGCATGTCGGCAGCCTTCTTGTCCATCATCGACTTGCCCTTGCCGTACATCATGGTCGTCTCGCTTTCTCAGAAAAGGTCGAATGGTTCCCCTAGGGGAAAGCCCCCCTGTCTACCGAGTAGACAAGGGGGCCAACCCAACTAGGCGGCGAGGTTCGCGCTGGTCTTGATGTGGAGCAGGGCCTCCGAGCGGAAGACCGAGTAGCCGACGAGGTGGTACCAGCCGATGCTGGCGAACCTCTTCAACTTGTCCACAACCGGCGACACGACGACGCGCGGGTCCGGGCCGAAGCCGGGAGCCGTGGAGTACGCCTTCGCCAGAGCCTCAGCACCCATGAGGTAGCCCTGACCCTGATTCGTGAGGTGGTTGTTCACGACGAGACGCACACCCTCGTAGGTGCCGATCTCACCGAGGAAGATGCTGTTGCCAGCAGTCCCCGAACCACCCGCGTAGCCGACCATCCAGCGGAAGCCGGTGTCGGTCGTATCCGACATCAACTGCTGGGCCTGATACGGCGAGATGACCGCGACGTAGTTGCCGCCACGCATCGGGCGAACATTCGCCGCACGCAGACGGGCAACGCCCTCACGGAGTTGATCACCCGAGAGATCAGCGGAACCGTCACCAACAGAGCCGATGGTGCCGGTGCTGCCGTCATCGTAGGTGATGCTCGTCGCGTCAAGGGCAACGCGAGCGAGAGTGTCCACGGACAGGCCAGCGTTGTAGCCGACACGCTCAGCGATGAGCGGGTCAATGGCGATCATGCTGGTGCCACGGATCAGGGCGGTGTTCGTCACGGCGGTGCCGTACTCGCGCATGTTGACGGTCAGCGCCTCGCTGGAGAGAGTCACCGAGTCAACGTCGATGTTCTCCAGAAGCGGGGTCGTCTGCTCCGCGATGTCGTTCACGAACGAGAATCGGACGCTGCCGCCACGGTGGGTCACATTCGACGCCCGCACGGTGGCGAACTGGTCGAAGATGAGTTCCGGACGGAGAGCCGGGTAGATCGCAAGGTCGTATGCCTTGGTGACGAACTGGCTGCCGAGGGTGATGTCCACCACCGGAGCCGGTGCATTGATGGAGAGCGGACCCGCAGCGGTGACGATCTCACCGGGCGAGTACATGGGGGCAGTGCCGGGACCGTTCTGGTTGGCACCCGGAGTGCCGGTACCTGCTGGCATTGGCTTGTTCCTTTACTGTTCGGTAGCGATTGGGATTCCGTAAGCGCGGACAACATCCATCAACGCATCCATGCCGCCCTCGTTCATGGCTGACTCCATCCGGGCAAGCGCCGCTGCCTCGGAAGCGTCCTCCGCGAAAGCCCCAGCAGACGCGCTCATCACGCGGCCCTGAGCCTCCAGAGAAACCTGCTGCTGCGCCTGCCGCTGCTCGCTGGCCTGATCCACCGCCTGAGCGATGAACCCCGCCTCAGTAGCCGCTACTCGGATCGCCTCGGCGTCCAGTTCCCCGTCGTACCCCTTGATGAAGTAGTTCATCTTCGGGTCAGACAGAGGGAGCCCTGCCTTAGCGAACGCGATCTCACGCTGCAACTTCGCGTTCTCTGCCTTGAGTTTCTTCGCTGACTCAGCCGCTCTCCGGAGAGATCGGATATCAGTGCCAGCGTCGTCGTCCTCAAGATCGAGGTCGTCATTTGTGTAGTTATCGGACATTGCCCTTCCCTTTCCTGTACACGCATGGCCGGGAGTAGCCATACGGAGGTTGTTGTGACATGCGTGCTAATCCCGTAGGACAGCAATGAGAGACAAAGGCCATCAGGTACTCGGGATACGGCGGCCCACACCGGCCCGGAAACGAGTCGGCCAGCGCACCCCCTTTCGGGGGGCCAGCACTCAACTCTGCTCCAGAGCATACACCTGTCTACTCAGTAGACAAGACCCAAGCCTCAGCGTGTCGCCGCAGAACCCAGACCCGTGACACCACGCTCAGACTGTGTGAACGAGCCACCCTGCTGGAACTGGCCCACACGGGACTGGGCGATCCGCTCCACCTTGGTTGCTGCCTCGTTGCTGCCGAACGACGCCCCGATGATGTCCTCACGGCTAGCCGTCTCTCCACGCCCCTGCATGAAGCCCTGTCGCTGGGCCGCTGTAGCAAACCCCTGAGTTGCCTCATCGACGGTGACGCCACGGGTGGCAAGGTTCTCTGCCTCTGTGACGTTGATGCCGAACTGCTGGCGGGCTGCCTCGGTGCCGATGCGGGCTGCCGTGTACCGACGCTGAAGCATCGCCTCTGTCGCGTCAGGATCAAGGTAGAACGAGATAAGATCGCCGTTATTTACCCCGTAATACTCTTGCAGGACTGCGTAAGTTTCAGCAGGAGTAGTAGCAGCCGCCTGTGCTGCTTGCCCCATTCGATCAGCAATCTCAGCAGCAGAGTTCCTACCAGCGATAAACCCAGCAATCCGATCATTCGTGACCAGATCATCCATCACCCCGTAACGGGCAGCAGCCTCCTTCACCGTGTTCCGGTAGGAGATGTACTGAAGTTCCGGGTTCTCCCCAGTAAAGATGCCCTCCCTGATGAACACATCCATCTGAGGAAACGCCTGAATGTACGCCTGATACGCGGACCTACCAGCATCGCTAGTGTCCGTTCCGTAACGAAGAGACTGGATGATCTCAGTCGGAGAAGCCCCACGGTTGTACAGATCCGCTGCCCAGCCCCCAAGACCACGGACGCCCAGAGCGGAGTACAGCAGGTTCTCCATGATCTGAGTCGCAGAGAACGCCGGGGGAGGAGCCGCTGCCGTCCCGCCAGCACCGGCCATACTCGTTCCCGTCGCATACGGGCCAGTCCCACGGGCCTTATGCCACGCATCGTTCTCCGCAGCCACCGCCCCAGCCATCGACTGATTCGACTCAGCGGCAGCCTGCATGATCCGATGCTGCTCGTTCGCAGCAGCAGGGTTACCGGCAGCGAGGTACTGGTTAGCCAGCCTCTCCGCTGCTGCGTACTTAGCGTTGTTAGCGTCGATCTCAGCCTGAGTTGCCATCACGCCATCCCAAATGCCGCAAGGAGATCATCAGCGAGTTCGGTGTACTCGTTTCTCGCCCTGACCGTGCCGTCATAACCGTACTTCTTCTCTGTCTTGACCGTGCGTATCCACTCATCACGGGTCATCGGCCCAGCCGCTCCATTTAGCGGCCTAGTCCATATCGGATCATCGTAGTTCATCTGGCTGATGTTGATGCCGGTAAGTTCAGACGCATCATTCAGATAAGGCTGAAGAATGTCACCAAGAGTGAACTCATCCAACTTGTCAGCCACAGTCGGATACAGAGTCTTAGCCTGAGCCCGGAAGACGTTCCGCTGCCCCTCCAACCATGTCTGCCAGCCCGACCCCTGAGTCATGCCCTCACGGACCTTCTCCTGTACAAACTGATCCGTGACCGTGATCCCGTAGGAGCGTGCCATGGCTCTAATCTCATCAACGATCATCGCTGACTGACCAGCAGGAGTCATAGCCTCGGGAGCGCCAGCAGCCTCCTGCCCCGGCAGCGTGAACTTTTGCGACAGGAACGCGAGCGTGTCCTGATCCGTCAACTGACTACGAACAGCACGCTTAGCAAAGTCCGCTGCTTCCGTGTCCGTCAACTGGACCCCGGCAGCCATTGCCTGCTGCTTCAGGGTCGCCACCCGGTCGTTGATCTGCTTCTGGAGGTCTTCCTTCTTCTCTCCAGCGAAGCCAATATCGAACTGGGCTTGAGCGTCCGTTGTAGCACGACCAAACTCTGTTTGGTTTTCGATGTACCGGTTGAGGATGTCTTGCGTCCAGTCGTTCTCAATCGCTAGACGAATGGCTTCATCGACATCTGGATGGGCCTTCAGGAACTCCTCATTGAACCCGTAGTCGCTGGCAGCAAGAGCAGGCTCAGGAGGAGGCGTAGCACCCCTAGTGGTAGTCGTCTGCTTCCCAGTTTTTGGGTCAATAACAGTTTCCTGTACGACCTCGCCCTGCTTCTGCTGGAACTGGGCCTTCTCCTTAGGAGTTACCCTGCCGTCCTTGTTGGCATCTTGCTGGGCAAGAGCGTCATCAGCGGAATCGACTACTTTGTCCTTGTTGTAGTCAAGACCCTTAGGGTTAGCCTTGCTAGCCAATGCTTCCTCCCAGACTATTCAGGTACCCAATCAGGTAGTTATCCCGCTTGTTAGCAGCAGCAGGCTTGCCGCCACCAATCGACTCAGCGAACTGCTCAGCCATCTGCTGAGTGTCCACATCGCTAGGAGTCGTCCGAACCACCGACCGACTCGTACCCTCACCCGTTGTCGTCCGGGTCACCGTCTTTGTCGGAGACTTCGACTCGGCCTTGTTCAGCATGTCAATGAAGCGGGCCAGTTCATCATCCGTAGGCATCCGGCCCAGAGCATCTTGAAGGACGCTGGACAACAGAGCGCGGCCCTGAGCCATGCTGGTCTGCGTGTACTGAATCTGCGTGTACACGCTGGTCCCACCACCACCACCGCCTCCTCCCCCGCCGCTACCGCCACGACGCTTCTCCTCAGCGGCAGCCTGCTGGAAGACAGCGAACTGCTCTTCCCAAGTAGTGCCGTTGATGTTCGCCAAAGTCATCATGTCAGTCATAAAGGAGAGTTCCTTCTCTCCGATATTGCCCAACGCAACCACATCGTTCTCGTCATACAAGCCAGCAGCGAGGAACTGCCGCTGCAACTGCTTGATGCCCTTAGTGCCCATGCTGTAGTACGCCTCTTTCACGGACGCCTCCGTGTAAGGCTGACGGTTCAGGATGGACTGCTGGGACCGCAGACGGTCACGGTACTTAGCCCACTCCTTGTACGGGGCATCCTCCGCTGGGGCCTGCAACGTCGGAGAGGCGATTTCACCCGGAGCCATGCCAAGGTACTCGCGGCCAGACTGCGACCAATCCAGTTGCCCAGTACGCGGGTCTTTGACCGGCTCACCCCAGATACGAACAGCAGCATCAGAACGACGCTGGGCGTAAGACTTCTCCAGAGACTCAATCTCGTCGTAAATCGACAGGAAGCCGCCAGCCTGACGATTCCGGCTAGCCACATCGCTAACGTCGGAAAGGTCATTCTGAGTGCCAGCAGTGAACTCCTCCGCTGTGACCATCTGCGGCTGAACCAACTTGACGTACTCGTAGCCAATAACCTCGCCATTACGGCCCAGTACAGGCTGTTGCGTAAAACCCGGACGCTCTGGGCCACGCCCCCGATTCACAGGCTGCTCAGGCCTCTGCTCTTGCCCCGGAAGCGGGTTTCCCATCGGGTCAGTCGTAATGTTGAAGTTTGGAGCAGGAGAAGTCAGGAAGTCACCAACGGCACCAAACGGATCAGCAAAGAACGAGGTCGCTGCCCGCCCCAGCGGGCCAGCCAGAGGCGCACCAAACAGCGTCGGCAGTTCCTCCCGCGCCTGCTGCTCACGCTCAGCCAGCAAACGCTTGGTCTGCTGCTCAGCCGCCCGACGCTGCGCTTCAGCCAAAGCCTCGGCAGTTGTACGAGCAGCAGCCTGACGGGCGTAGTAGTCAGCGCTAGCGATAGTGCTGGGCTGGTTGTACGACGCCGTGTACTTCACCCACCAGTTCGCTGATGGGTTCTGTCCAACGGTCTTGACCGCTGGAATCTCCAAGTTCCGGGGCGTCTGCGTACTCCCGTCGCCTGCCTGAACATAAATCGGAGGCATCTACTACTCCCATTCCCTTCGGAACTTGCCAGCAAGCAACTTGAAATCAGGATACTGCGCTTCGATGTCACCAATGCGCTGCAAGTACCAATCAAGAATCGGTGCCGCAGCCTTAGAGCCCAGACCAGCGTTAGCCCGACCTGTCTGCTCCCGAACCTGCTTCAACGCCACATCCCGAACCAGCCAAGCCTCCTTGAACGCCTTCCCAGCCTCAGACTGCTGAATCTGTGAATAGCGATTCACGAAAGCGCTCAACTTATCCATTTCCTGCGTCTTATCTACAAAGACGCCCTGAGTTGTACTGGTTTCAATGTACCGCTGCTCCAAGTCCTCACGGGCAGCAGTAGCCTCAGCCTCGTTGATAAGCCCGTTCGACTCCATGCTGTCAATACGGTTCCGCTGTACCCTTTCAAGGAATGACACAACCTCGGAGAAAATCTCATCCTTGGTCTTACGTTCCCGGTCGCCCATGCCGTACTTGCGAATCCACATGGTCGCAGCCACATCGGATGAATCGCCCTGCGGGAAGAACAGCGTGAACAGGTCAAGGTTGGCCTTAGCGATCTCTGGGTTCTGCTGAGCAAACTTGAGAGCCTGCGACGTGGGCACCCGAGAGAGGTTCTTCCAGTCCCCAGTTGTAGCGAACAGGGCGGCAGGACCGTAGTCCTTGACAAACTCCTCACGGGCCGCTGTGTCATCGAACCCGTTCCTGCTCCGGTACTGCTGGAACAGGCTATTCAGCATGGAGATCGTGTACAGCGCCGTGTTGGAGTCATCCTCCAGCATCCCCTTGAACTGGTCACCAGCAAGCGGGGTAGTCAACTGCGGGTACGGGGTAGACGGCAAAACATTCTGGAACAGGCCAGTCGTCAGCAGCAACGCCTTGCCCAGACCAGCAGCGTCATCCCTGAGGCGGCGTGCAGTCTGATCGTTAGTGGCCCAGTCCTTGTAGTTGCCGCTAGTGGACAGGATCATCATGGCGTCACGCAGGTTCTTGTTCTTGCTCGCTGGAGCAAGCGCATCCACCCACGGGCCAACCACGTCACCAATAACAGGGACAGCGCCAATACCGCCAAGAGTCTTGCTGAACCACGAAGGCACCATCGTCTCAATGATGTTCTTCTCACCAAACGGAGCAGCAATCTGACGCAGGCTCGCAGTCACCTCATTGTCAGGAAGTATGCCCGTAGCCAGAGGCAACGACGGTATCGGCCCGATACCGGGGAAAATCGACTCGCCACCCAGAGCAAGGTTCAGGCTCGCGGCAGGAGACTGCATCGGAACCTCGCTGATACCCGCTGAGCCCGACCCTGTGAACTGGGCCCACACGTTCAGAGGCATGGCAGCGGCACGCCCGACCAGCGGGTACATGAACGATGTCTCACCAAAGTTGTCGGTGTAGAAGAAACCGCCGTTGGTGGACTGCTCCCACGGGGCAAATCCGGGGGCGTACTGGCCGTATGCGCCCATATCTGACCCGAACTCGTACACCGCTGTAGAACCCTCTTCCATCAGCGCGTTCAAGGCCTTCTGAGCCTTGTACACCTGAATCGGGGTCTTCTTGCCCAACTTGCTCCACGTCTCAACCGTGTTGCCCCACGCCTGCCCGAACGGGAAGATCAGACGCATTGCGTTCCACGTCTTGTTCCGGCGAGCAGCGTCGTAGAACAAACCAGTGACAACCTCGGCAGCAGCAGACGACGCGATCCCGTGAATGTCGTCAATCGTCAGCAGGCCATCACCGTTCTCACTGGCCTTCTGGAGCGCAGCAAACGCCGGATGGTTGGACCCAAAGTTGTCCAGCGATCCGTCAGCCTTGTACCGCTTCAGCGGCCCCAGCGTCGTCCGTGCAGCCTTCAACGCCCGCTCGACGTCCTGACTTCTCAAGCCCGGTGCCAGTTCCGCGATCTTGTCCCAGTACGCCATGCGGAACTCGGGGCCGACAGTGCCGACTCGCTCAATCCGGTTGGCCCAGTCAAAGAACTTGTTGAAGAACGAAATACCGGGCCTCTGATCAATGTCCTTGATCCACGGAACCTTCGCGCCTACTTCAACAAAGTGCTGAGCCCAGTCAAACCCGTCCTTCTTGCCGTTGAAGTTTCGCTCCAGCACGGTAGACAGCGACTTGATGCGGTCCTGAATGTCAGGGATACGGGCGGTGTTGAGAACCTCGCCAGTTCCATAGCGAAGATTTCCAGTCCGAATGTAGTCAAGAAGTTGCGGATTACCGCCCGTGTACTGCTTGATTCTGTTGTAGACGCTGTTCTGCGCGTCAAACAGGTAATCCTTAGTGGCCTTAGCGTCAGACAAAATCTCGGCAAAGTTCTCGTCAGCACCAATAAGAAGTTTGCGGAGGTCTTCGTACTCGGGAGAATCCATCAACTCCATGACCTTCAGGTCTTCATCCCCAAGTCGGCCAGCAGCATTGACCACGCCAGCAAACTGGGTGTCAGGTGCTCCCACAACGAGGCGAGCGATACCAGAGCGCTGAAGCATGATTAGTTCGTGAGCCCAACCCTTGTTGAAGTCTGGGGTCCCGTACCCGACCAACTGCCATCCCTGACGGACAGCGGAGTTGTACACACGCGGATCAGTCAGCGAGTGAGCCTGACGGATCAAAGCGAAGTAGTCCTCAACATGGTTTGCTACTGCTAGAGCCTCGTCGTAGCCAACCTCAAACTCTGTGCCAAGAACAGTGTCCTTGTAGGGCGCAAACATCTTGGACAGCACTCGCTCAGGCTTGGGACCGACAATGGCTTCAATCTCAGCCTTGGTGGCCTTCTTGCCAGTTTCAGCAAGGATGTCATCGGCTGCCTTCTCGTATGCCTCGCGGTACTTACGGGCCTGCTTGGCGTTGTTCAGATTACCGACAGTCATACCAACCATCGTCATCGGATCAGACAAGATCGACTTATGCCCGTTGAGGAACATACGAATCTGCATCTCAGCGGTATTACGAATGACGTAAGAAACTCGGAACACCAGTAGCGATGTACGGAAGAAGTTGTCAAAGAACCGGCGACCATAGTCGTAGGCGTTGGCGGCCAGTTCTGACCTCTGCATGGCAAGAGTGAACCGGTTGAGGGCTGCGTTCCAGTCGTCCACGGAGGGCAGCCCAAGGAATCCCTGAGCAAGTTCCGTGTCAATCTGGATAGACGGAAGAGGGATTTCCTTGCCATCGCTGGTCATAACACGGGGAATGTCAGCGTCAGAGGCGTACCTCTTCAGCAGATCACCGCTCTCATCGGTAAGACCGCCGAGCCAAAGACGAGTAGAACTACTAATCGCGTTTCTAATCTGAGACAGTCGCTCCTGTCCCTTGCGTCCCTTGAACAGAGTGCCAGCAGTACCGGACTCGTCAATCCGCTCCAGCAGGTTCTTGCTGATCGCATCGAACGTGTCAGCAATAGCGTTACGGTTTGCGCCGACAGCCAGCATGGTGCCATCAGCGTCCAGCACCCTGCCAATGAGATTAGCCAGATCGCCCTCATCTACCTTGGCATAGCGCCCGTACAGCATGATTGCTTCGGCCACCTCGTCGGCGTTCTGAAGGTTGATCTTGCGCGGGGTAGGCATCTGGCCCAGAGCGCGGGCAACAACCGGGTTAGGGGTGCGCCACGTCCTGAAGTACCGCTTGCCATCTGTGTCCGTCAGTCGTGTCGTCTTCGCAATGGAGCCCTTGGTCACGTCAATGCCAAGACGGGGAGCGAGGATGTCGATGAGGCCGCTTCTGCCGCCACCCTCAATCGCGTTCGTAGCAATAGCCCGGTACGTCTCGGGAGCCCACTTGCCGTTCGTGAGGACGAACAGTTCGCCCATAGAGCGCTGAAGGATGGCCTTGTAGAAGTCGGAGTCAGTGCCACGGTCCAGAGCCTTGAGCCGGTCAGCCTTAGGGATGAAGTCTGCGAGCGTGTCCAGAGCCTTGTTGGCGAGGTAAGAGGTCGGCCCAGCGCCAAAGAGGAACTGGCGCACGCCCTTCTCGTCCAGCGTGAGCGAGCCGGTGCGGGTGTTCCGCAGGCCAGCCTGATAACGGATTGTCTCCTTGAGCGCAGCGACAGGATCAGTGAACAGGTTGTCCAGTTCGTCAGTCCGGGCGCGAATCGCTTCCTGCTGGCGAACAGCGTCCACAATCTTGTCCGACCGGTAGTTCCGCAGACCATCCATCTGAGCCTGCGCTGAACCACGGGCCGTGTCACGGATGCCCTCAAGGTCAGCAACATCAAGCGACCGGTAGCCGACAGGGGCGTTGGTCGCTGCTGTCACATCAAGGTTTGCTAGCGCCGCCTCAATGTCGTCCACCCCACGGATGCCGACAGCGGACTCCCGCGCCGTGCCAGAGATGGCGTAGGCGCTCATGCTGGGGTGGTCGCCCATCCATGTGCCGAACCGCAGGCCGCTGATGCCGTCAGCCCGCTGCGTCTTTGGCAGCGAGCGGAGGATGTCATCAAACACGCCATCAAGACCGATATTGACTACCTCGTCAAGGAGACGCTCCCATGTGAGATTCGGTATTGCCATGAGGTCTTCTAGTGCCCGACGCGGGTCTGTAGCCACGTCAATCTTGGAAGCAACCTGACCAGCAAGAGATTCAACCTCGTCAAGTTCGTCAGCAATACGCATCTCAGGCCGGGAAAGAATCTCCTGCAAAGTACGGTTGATGTTTCGGCGTGCAGCCGGGGCAACCACGTCAGTAGCAAGAAGCAGTTTTGGCTCATTGCGTGCAGTCCAGTAAACAAGTGAATCAACACCATCAATGCGGCCTACCACCGGGACAGCCTTAGATGGAGCCGCTAGCAGTGCCGCTCCCATGATGTCCTGACCAGTAAGAGAAGCGAGCCCAGCCTCGGTCTGATCGTCCGTCAGGGCGCGTGCAGCATCCCGCTCTACTTGATCAGCAGGAATCTCCTTAGGGCGCTTGACTGAACGAACAGCCATATTGTCAATCTCGTCAAGAAATGCGACTGACTCTGCGTAGTCGTCATCAATACCGCGCTCTAATGACCACGCTGCCTGACGGCGAGCCAGTTCATCGAACTGTGCCGCCTTTACCGGGTCAGCGAATCCGGTGCCGGGTCCGTTCCGGTCATAGCCCAGCACGTCCTCGGTAAACCGATAGTAACCTTGGTTGTCTACCCGGTAGACACCGCCCTCAGGGGTGTAGGTGTAGGCGATGAAGTCTTCCCACAACTGGCGGGCACCAGTTGGATCGGTGATCGTCGCTGCGACCGTCACGTCCTTGTCCAACACACGCTGGGCACGCTCCGCTGTAGCGACGGAGCGGCGAATGTCACGGGCCTGCCCAGACACAAAGTTCAGATCGGGCTTGACCGCTGCCAGCGCCTCAGTCGTGGTGTCAGCGATGAGGGACTGCTTGACGAGGTTTGCCTGATCCGCGATGTCCATGAGCGCCAGATCAGTGGCGTCCACAACCGGGGGCTCACCAATGATGGCCTGAATCTCACCCGCTGTCGGCTCACGACCCAGTTCCGACCGCAGTTGAGCAGCCGTCGTCCGAGCAGCCTCGTCGTACTCGGCAGCAGCAGCCTTAGCCTGAGCAGCCTGCAACTGGCGCATCTGGACGCTGTAAGCCGCCTCAGCCGCCCGCTTCTCCTTGCCGATGAGGATTGCCCCATCAGAGCCGCGAGCAAGCGTAGAAAGGCCCTTTACGGCCTTTGACGGCAAACCAAACTTTGACCCGATAACGGTGGGGTCCATGAGGATTGCTGCCGCAGCATCGACCAGACCAGACGCTACGCCGTAGCCCACCCAGTCAGGGCCACCGATGTTGGAGAAGATGCCACGGCCAAGCGTCCACGCGACCAGTTCGTCATCAGGTCCGGGGATCGCCCACGCATCAAACGCCGCCTGCTGCTGGTTCCGGCCCACAACGGATGTTTCGTCAATGAACCAACCCGGCTCGCTGTAGTAGCCCTTCTCCAAAGCAACCTGCTCAGCAAGCGTATTGAGGGCCTCCATGCCGCCCTCCTCTTGGGCGCGGCGAGCAACCTCCGGGTCTTGCAGCAGTTCGTCCTTAGCCTTCTGGATGTCCAGACCGGCCTGCTTCGTCGTGAACGCCTCAAGCCCAGCACCACCAGCAGCGGAGAGAAGGGTCTGTCCGAACTCGGTCTGCTCCCACGGGTTGATGAACTCGTTGTCTCCCCGCACCCGGTCAGCCCACAGAGCGATAGGGGGGAACACCAGAGAGCCCAACTGCGCTACAGCACCCCCAATATCGGGTCCACTCTCCTGCGTCAGTTCACCGCCGATACCGCGCAGCGCACCCTGCACTGCCTCCATCGGCATCGACAGGGCAGCGAAAGCGTTACGGGACACGAACTCAAGCGGCTGCCACATGTTGTCAGTCCATGAGGCTTCCTGAGTCGCTGCCGGTGACGCGCCACGCACCGGCTGGGACCGCCCATACTCCTCAGCAGACGCCTTCGCATCCACGGCCAGCATCTTCTGGACCGCTGGATCGTTCGGGTTGATATTGCTAGACGCCAACGCCCACAAAGTTCCCGGCGAGTTGGTGTTGCCGTACTGCTGGAGCAACTTGGAGAATGAGTCCAACGTGGTGTTCTTTGCCTGAGACGTCCACGACTGCGTGTACGCCGCGATTGCGTTAGCGTCTGCCTGCGCCCTATTGAACGGATCACCAGAAGGACCGTTCATGTAGTAGCCGTTCTTGCCCCAGAAGTTGACGTTTACAACCGTAGGACGGCTCTTACCCTTGTACTGACGCGGATACATCTCGTAACTGTTATTGGGAGACAGGTCACGGGAACGACCCGACGATGTGGGCTCCTCGGCAATGTCAGGGATAGCGCCCTTCTGGGAGTAGTCAACAAACCCAGAGTCAGAAGGCTGGACAGTCATCAGCGTCCTTCGTAATCCAGACGAGCAAGCACACGGGCAAGATCAGGGTTCGGCGCTACCTGCATCATTGCCAGAATCACCTGACGGACAGGATCAGTAGGCGGCGGCGGCATAGGGCCAAGAGCCTCAGGGCCAGCGCCCGGACCAACAGACAGGCCAGCCGTTACCGGCTCATTCGGACGCATTGACGGGTCACTCAGATTCGGTACTTGCTCCGCGCCAATAGCAGGCCCCATCAGCGGAGTCTGCTCACGCGGAGCCTCCATCCCGCCCGCTGCCGCGTTCCCGTTCGGCCCGTAGTTGCTCGTCAGATCAGTACGGTTGGAGTACGCACGACCCTGCGTTCCCTGACGCTTACCGCCTCTTGGCACGCTTCACCGCCTTCTTTTGAACCGGCTTCTTACCCGCTGCCTTTGCTTCCTTCGTCCAACGAGCCGCAATCTCTGGATGCTTTGCGTACATGAACTTACGCTGCTTCTCGCTTTTGAACGGCATTAGATGGCACCCCGCTCCACGCCACGCATCGGCTGAACCGTCATCGCAGGACGACGCAACGACCCGAGCAACGCACCCAGATCAGCCATGCCGGGGCCAGCACCGGGAATCGGAGACTGCATCTGAGCGGCAGCCTCAGGGCCCATCATCGCGCCCATTGTCGCGCCAGCCATTGCCATGTCAGGAGTCATGCCGCCCTGCTGCATCTGGGCCTGCATTGCTGCTTCCTCTTCAGCCTTCTGCTGCTCCTTGGCCGCATCATCGGTGACCTTCTGAAGTGCCTCAGCGATCTCCAGCCGGTCATCCTTGACCAGCGTCATCACCTTTGCGAGAACCAGCGGAGGAATCTGACCGCCTGCTGCCTGCTGCTGGATCGACGCGACAAGCGCCTGCTCCAGACCCTCAGCAATGATCCGGTCGTGCTCAACCTCAGGGTTGTCAATGAACGGGTCAAGGGATGCGGCAGTTTCCTTGGACATGATGCCAAGGCCAATCCGCTGGCCCAGACCGATAATCAGGCTGTTCACATCGGTGCCGGTTGCCGGGTAAGACACAACGTGCTCGTCGTCAGGGAACACCTTGTCAGGGATGTAAGTGACAGCCTTCGTGGCGTTGCCTGTGCCAACGTAAATGGTCAGGCTCTTTGACCCGGCGTAGGTCTTGGCAAGGCTAATCGCAATCTCGTCCTCCTCCTCCAGCGAGTAAGCGAACGTTTCCTGCGCCTCAGCGACAGGGAAATCAATGACTGCACTGAGTACGGCGTCTCCACGGCGACCGGTACGAATGTTGCTGGAGGACTCGCCGCCAAACTCGGCGGGGATACCAGCGGTGACGCGGGCGTTCCGCTCCAGCCGATCAATCGTCGGGTTAGTCAGGTATCCGGGCTGCGACTGCACCTCACGGATGTCGCCGCCAGCAATGATGTTGACTGCTCCGGTACGACCATCGTGAGGTCCGTCAAGGAAGCGGGCAATCTCACCGGGGCGTGAGACAAGGTAAGTGTCGGGGAAGATGCCCTTTTCCACGGCAATCGTCTCCAAAGCCATGAGACGTGCCTGCATGTAGTACATGCCGACCATGTTGTCGAACTGGCCCGCTGCCCCGTCTAGCGTGATCCGCATGGGGACAGCGACCGGCATTTCTCCGGAGTCGTTGTAGACATACTCCAGCATGATGCCGCGCATTGTCTTGCCGTCACCGTACTGGGGGGCGACGTAGAACTGGTTGGAGTCAACGTGCGACGTGAGAATCAGTTGCGTCTCCTCCCTATCGACGTATTCCACCAGCAGGAACATCGTGTCGTTGGCAATGTCGAACTTGCCGGTAAGGGCTGACAACTGGACGCCATACCCCTTGGAGCGCAGCCATGCCGCTGAACGACGGTACGCAAAGATCACGTCGGTTGGCTTGACCTGACCGGGCATCACGTCAATCGACGGGTACGTCTCCAGCGGGTGCCGAACGTACCAAGTGGGCCGCTCCTCTTTCCAACCAACTACGACTGGTGACATGCCGTAGGCGATCAAATGACGGGCCCGCTGCTTCATCTTCATCATCAGGCGGTCCTGCTGCCACCAGCCCGTTACAACACGGGAAGCGGTCGTCGTGCGTCGGCGCTCATCACGGTTGTTGTTTCGCTCAGCGAAGATGACGTTGGGGACGACGCTGGAGATACGGCCAGCCATCTGGTCAATGCCCTGCGCCATCAGGTTCGGGACGGACGGCATAGCGTTCTGCTCAAGGTCGGGCAGCGGGATGTCGGCGGTGCCGTTGTAGATGGACTGGATGACCCGCATACGCCCGTGAATCGGGGCGTAATACATAACTCTCTGCTTGTACAGGCCGAGAATCTCGTCAATAGTCCTCATGCGATCCCTCGTTGAGAGTAGCCCAGCCAAGATGGGCGGTTTAGTTGGTACAACCCTGTTCTACGAGGAGTGTAGAGGTTCTCTACACCTAACTTGCCGAACCATGTAGACATAATGAGGTCGGTCGTGTCGTATTCAGGGTATTTTGTGGCCTCGTCGATCAGCGGAGTGAGGCGGTTGCGGGCTGCAATGTCGGCCCACGGCATCCGGATTCTGCCCTGCCGGAACAGGTCACCAATCGACTCAAGGCCGTATTTGGGGTCTTGCTTGTTGATGCTGGTGGTGTGAGGGACGAATGACACGTTGGTGAGGGCTGACCAACGCTGGACGTGGGGCTGGTTGAGCAGCCACCGCTGGGCCGCGTTCACTTCCACGATTATGTGGCTGATAGGGGCGTTGCTTTCGATAGAGCGCTGCCACATGTCAATAACAAGTCCAGACCACTCAAATGTGTCCAGATCAAGGGAAAGAAACTGTTCCGGGTTCAGTCTGCGTCGATGCAAGTCAACGATGTAGCGGTTCTCGCTCTCCGGGTCATACACCCACCAGATCACACCCCACCACTCCGTAGGCGACGGGTCCACCGTCACGAAAGACCAGCCGTTCCCATTCATCAGATTGACCGGGACCTCCAGCAGATGCCGCTCCCTATCCAGACAGCCGGGAGCAGGGTAGCCCTCCGTATCCAGACCGCCCGTAATCCATGTGGGATCAACCAGACCGCCGACGACCTCGCCGTCTTCCTGCTGGTACATGACCGAGAAGGAGCGCGGGTTGTTGTGCTTGAGGGTTTGGAGGTGGTCGTAGGGCAGGCGACCGGGGTCTAGGAGGCACGATTTAGGCCAAGGGGATAGCCCTTCGTGTTCACCAGTACACAGTTCGTCATAGTGGGCCTTATAGACGATGTGCTTGTACTTGGGTGTCTCGTCAACCTTCTTCTTATCCAAACAATGCCGGTATAGGTCATTGTGTTGAATCCGCTGCCCCTGAAGCAGTAGAAGGCCACCGGGTTCCACCCGCGATTCGGCTTCGCCATCCCACCACTCCTTCAGCGCCTCCCGAGACTCCTCCGTCTTCATGTTCTTGCGGTCAACAAGGTCATCCCAGATCACAAGGTCATACCTGCCGCCTAGGAAGCCCGAGTCCTGCCCCCACGCCGAGACGGTCTGCTCCTTGTCGTCCAACGCCACGCCATCCAACTGGCGAACAACCAGCGCCTCAGCCCGCCAAATATCCGACCGGCCCTCAGGCTTGAACGCCCCATAGTCGTCTTGGATGCAGGCCTCTGCATCGAAAGCAAGCCCGCGAGCAAGGGCATCTGCGTTCGCTCGTAACGGGACATCACGCTCCAAACTGCGCTTGATACGGCCAACATACATGCGGGCCTGACGTTCCGTGCGGGAACCAATCTGGATTCGGATAGTGCGGTTGCGGACAATCAGCCAGCACGGAATGTCGTGGGTGAACAGGGTGGACTTACCGGAACCGGGCGGCTCATTCATCACCGCGTACTTCCGGTCCTCCGTGCCATCCTCCAGAATCCGGATCAACTCGTAGGCGGCACGCTCCTGCCACGGCGTCGAATGGCGACCAAAATACCTGCGCCGAAAATACGCGAAATCTTCCAACGCACGGGCAGCCTCCTCACTGAGCGGCTGCGCCACAAGGTTCCCGGCCACCATCTGCACGCCCAGAACGGCTGCCGCTTCCAAACCACCACTACCCGGATCGCCACGCTCAAACCGGTACGCCGTAGACGCACTCAACCGGGCCTTACGGGCAGCAGCCTCCGTCGCCAACCCCGCATTACGGGCATCGAAATACCGCTGCCACCGGTCAAGATCAGCCTTCTTCACCCAAGCCCCTTATGGCACCGGCACGAACAACGCAACGCACCCTGCCCACGATTATCCTTCACCCACGACACCACCTTGCCGCAGCGGTCACACGCCCTTGTCACGCAATCTCCTCAAGCGGGTCCACAACCATCGTGTCTACCGGGTAGACAACCTTCGCCTGACGGCCAACCGCCATAATCGCGTCCCAATCCGGACTCACTCGCGGCTGCCCTCCATCACCAGCGCCGACTCCAACAAAATCCGAGCCGTCTCGTCCACGCTGCACTCCAAATCCGCACTGATCTGCTGTAGAAGCGCCAGCAACTCCGGACGCACCATCACCCGCACCACCCGAAGCCACCTCCCTCTCCAACACCCGCACAATGAACTCATTGACAGACACACCACAGGCTACCGCCATAGCCCGAATACGGTCATCCAACGGCGTGTCCAACACCAGATTCCGCTGCTTCCGACCCACCCGATACCCATTCCCAGCCACAGCCACACCGTACCACACCCCTAGGGGACCCCTAGGGGACCCATGACAGAAGTCTGCTGAGCGGATACATACATACACCCCCCACCCCCCTGCCTCGGCAAGCCCCCGGTCATACCCGTGGGGGATCGTGTCCGATTCGCCCGGATTGTGTGCATGAGTGCATGGAGGCCCTGTGGGGGTTTGTGGCGCGTTGTGGTGGCGGGGCCTCCCCGGTGGGGTCCGGGGCTTGTTAGGGCCTCTACGGGGCTCCCCTGCCGTGTGGCCGCTATGGGCGGGTGGGCCGTCCCGTGTGGGGAGGCTTGTCTACCCGGTAGACAGACATGGCCTGTCCGATTGACACAAGGTGGCGTCAGGGTCCAAGATTGACCCAAGGCCCCAACCGGGGGCCCCAACCGAAACCCAACCGAAAGAGAGTTCGCAATGTCCGCAACGATTCTCAGCACAACCGCTGTCCGCGCTGCATATGAGGCCAGCGCCACCCTCCTGCTCAAGTGGGCGACCGCCTACGACACCGTTCGTGCCGACCTCGCCCACGGCGCCACGCTCCGCGAGGTGGCCGACGACTGGAAGGCCGCTGGCATCAAGCCTGCCAACAAGGACTCCGTGTCTGACATGGCCGAGGCCGCTCGCCTCACGGACGCGGGAGAGGCCTACTGGGCCGCTGTCAGCGCCATCCTTGGGGAGGGCACTGTCCTGCTCCCGCATGAGTTGATCGGTCGGGCTCGCAAGGCCCGTGGCATGACCTACGTCCGGGCCACTCTGAACGCGCTCCGGAACGTGATCGGCGAAGAAGTGGAGGCTGACGAGGACGCCATCCTCACTGTCGTGACGAAGGTGGTCCGCTCGCTCGCTGCGGCCAAGCGTGAGGTCCCCAAGGACGACACTGCCGACGAGGTGACCACGGGCGAGGTCGAGGGCGAGGGCGACGGCGAGGATGCTCCCGCTACTGGCGAGAGGACCCCTGACGCCATGCTGGCCGCGCTTGCCGGTCCGACCGTCGCACTCCGCGACATGATGGACGACGACGCCACCTACGATGTGGCCCGCATGGACGCGTGGCTGACGGAGGTGGCCGCTATTGCCCGCCTGCACAAGGGCATCATGGCGGCTCGCAAGGTCGCCTAGCGTCTACCCAGTAGACAGGCCCCGGCTCCCCACTCCGGTGGGGGGTCGGGGCTTTGGCGTGCCCGCTCCCCGGTGGCCGACCCCGCTCCCGGCCCGCCCCAGCCAGCCC
>Ga0209358_10000868_pt1 | contig 25569 bp, 17 predicted proteins | sample LauGreFa1BDMLBSN_2_FD_187574 | JGI IMG/M metagenome (GOLD analysis project Ga0209358, IMG submission 187574) | Freshwater lake microbial communities from Lake Michigan, USA - Fa13.BD.MLB.SN (SPAdes) (version 2) | ecosystem: Environmental > Aquatic > Freshwater > Lake | place: Lake Michigan, USA...
CAAACAAAAGTATCACGCCATTGGCTTTAACGCAGGAGCTTCAACAGGTTTGGGATTAGCCTATCGATATCAATACAATAAACATAGTTATCAATTAGCATTATTGCCATTAATGTCGAGCAGAAACTCATTTGTGAATATTGGAGGAAGATATGCTTACAATTTTAGAGATGATGAAAAAACAGCATTTTTTGGCTACATTGGACAATCAGCAACATTTATTAAAGATGACTTTAGTGATGATTATGCTTTAATAACTGGTGTTGGATTTGGAACAGAAGTTAACCTGAATAAAGCTATAGCACTTAATTTTGCGGTAGGTTTAGGTAATTACTTCACTGTCGAAAATGAATATTCTAGAGCCATAAAATATACACATAATACAATTAGTCTTACTGGTGAAATTGGATTAGTTTACAAACTAAATTAGTAATTATAAAAAAATATTAAATTAAAAATTAAATACTATGATAAAAACTGTTTTCACAAGCTTATTTAGCTTATTAGTTATATATACTACTGCGCAGGAAGAATTAGTAGATAAACAAAAAATGGACAACACACTAAAACATCATGCATTGGGTTTTAATGCTGGTTTTTCTACTGGTTTCGGTATATCCTATAGATACCAATACAACAAACATAGTTACCAAATGAGCTTATTACCTATAATTGAAAATAACTATCAAGTTGCAAATTTAGGCTTTAGATATGCTTATAATTTTAGTGAAATGAACAGAACTAGATTTTTTGGATATGCAGGACACTCGGCGTTTATAGTACCAAAAAACGACAAGCCTTTAATAAGATTAGTAACCGGTGTTGGATTTGGTATTGAACAAGATTTAACTAAATCATTAGCTTTAAATTTTGGGGCAGGTTATGCTTATTATACAAGAGAATATCCCAATAACATTTTAAGCTTAACTGCTGAACTGGGATTGTTTTACAAATTTAATTAATAAATTCTTTAAATAACCCCATGTTTTTGAAGTAAAAAAGATGCATTTTTATTGGCGCAAATACCTGGACGAAGTTGATAATCAAAAAACAATTCGTTATCAATCACTTGAGATTCGAAACAATAGTTTTGGATATCCACCGGGTATTTTTTAGCCAAATCACAAACTTCTAAATCGTGTGTGGCTATAATAACTTTTGCATTAAACATTTTAATTTTTTTGATAAAAGCAATTGTTCCTTGTTGTTTATCTACCGAATTTGTACCTCGTAAAATCTCATCTAATAAAATCAAAGCCGACTGATTTTGCGCCACATCCACAATGGATTTTAACTTTTTAATTTCGGCAAAAAAGTACGAAGTATTTTCGTTAATTGAATCGGTTAAACGCATTGAAGCTAAAATAGGCAACACACAAACATTTGCACTTTTTGCAAAAACTGGCGCACCTGCATAAGCCAAAACTGAGTTAACACCCACTGCACGTAAAAAAGTGCTTTTACCCGACATGTTGGAACCGGTTAAAATTACCAACGAAAAAGGATTAAAATTTATACTATTTGCAACACCTTTACCCCGCATTAAAGGATGTCCTAAACCTTCCCAAAGTATTTGATTTTGATTATTAATTGTAGGGAAATTATAGTGTGGATGATTATAATAAAAATTAGAGAAGCTGTTTAATTTTTCCAGTTCCCCAATCCAATTTAAACCCTCCACTAAATTACTTAAATTATTATTTTTCCACTGAATTAAAAGATTATACTTACGAATATGGTGCAATACCGAACCGTTAAATAAAATTGCAGCTACAACATTTTGTATACTTTCTAAACCTTCGAACAACTTTGCTAATTGCTTAATTTTTTGTGCCGCTCCACTTTGATTTCCTAAATTGGATTGAATTTGTTTAAGATAATTAGATTTAAAATCTTGCGAGATAACTGAATCTATAACTAAAGCATAACTCTGTAAAATATTCGAAATTTTATCACTTTTACCAATTTCAGCAGTAATCTTTTTTATCCAAAAAACAAAATAAAACAAATTAATCATAAAGTTTAAAAAAGCTAATCGTCCCCACCAAACATTATCGTTTACTAAAGAAAAAATAATTAACAATACCAATGAAAAACTAAATACAAAAGGTAAATAAATTTGCCATTGATACACTTTTTGCTGTGGGGAATTTGCCCAGTTTTTTAAAAACTCATAAGCTTTTCGCTCATTTTCAATTCCTTTTGTAATTGCTAAAACATCTTGACGAAAATCCAACATCGGCGACAATTCTTTAACGGCATCTTGATGTAGATTAATTTCCGAAGGTGGCAAAGCTTGGGTTAAACTACTCGCTAATTTTTGTTGCCCAATATAGGTGCCACATCGATTTATTAAATGAAATAAGGATTGCTCACCAAAAATATCTAAATCCAAAGCATATGGATGCGCCTTATCTAAAAAAACCTCCCCATTATCCATAGGATTTTGATGATGTTGTATAGCATTTATTTCGTTGGTATTGATACTAATTTTTTGAACAATCAAGTCCTTTTTTTGCGAAACTTTTTGTTGTAGATTTTTTAAAAGCACAAAAATAAAAGCACTTACCAATGCTCCAATCCAAAATTTATTGGCCTTATTCAACAAAAAATAGATAAAATATAATACTAAAAAAACACTTATCAATCTTGCAATTGCTAAAAAAACATGTTGATTTTGCAATTTTTTAAGCTCAAGTTTTAATTGCAGTATTTTATTTTGATACTCCTGTTGTATTACTTCTAAATTCATTAATTTTCTGAAGATTCGTAAGCCGAAATTATTTTACCTACCAATGGATGACGCACAATATCCGAACCATCTAAATGAATAATCGACACCTCTTTAATTCCTTTTAAAATTTTAGTTGCAGGTAACAAACCGCTAATAGATTTTTTGGGTAAATCAATCTGCGTTACATCACCTGTTACCATAAATTTAGCCGATTTTCCCATACGTGTTAAAAACATGCGCAATTGGGTTTCGTTTGCATTTTGCGCTTCATCTAAAATTACAAACGCGTTATTTAATGTTCTACCACGCATAAAAGCTAATGGCGCAATTTCAATCACCCCCGTTTCCATATATTCCTTTAATTTTTCAAAAGGAATCATTTCGCGCAAAGCATCATATAAAGGCTGCATGTAGGGATCTAATTTCTCCTTTAAATCACCTGGTAAAAACCCTAAATTTTCACCCGACTCCACCGCCGGACGAGTTAACACAATACGTTTAACTTGTTTGTTTTTTAAAGCTCGAACCGCCAACGCAACAGCAGTAAAAGTTTTACCAGTTCCAGCCGGACCAATAGCAAAAACTAAATCGTTTACATTAATAGCATCTACCAATTTTTGCTGATTTACCGTTTTAGCTTTTATAGAGCTTCCTCCAACACCATAAACTATTACATCATCCTTTGTGTTACTGGTATCTTTCACCACATCATCTAACACATAACCCAACTCTTTTTCGTTAATTGAACCAAATTTTTCGATATAATCGGTAACATTATTGATTTTGCGCTTAAAATCGCCCAAATCCTCTTCCGAACCCGATATTTTTAACAAATTTCCTCGAGACACAATATTTACTTTAGGAAATTTATTTTTGATAACTTTTAATTTATCGTTATTTACTCCTAACAACAATAAAGGATCAATACGTTCAATTTTTAAAATCTCTTCCAATTTTTATTTATTAAGATTTAATGCTTCTTGAATACTAATTCGTTTTCCATCTTTAAAAGCCACAACATAAGCATCTTTAATTCCAACCTCTTTCACTTTTACATTTAATTCATCAGCCTCAGCCTTAGTTTTTAAATTACCAATAGTGTAAATTAATAAACCAGTTGATGTTGTGGTGTATTGTACACCATAACTTTCTAATTCTTTAATTAATGGAGTAGTTTTAGGATTTATTGGTGCTTTATACGCACCTACTTGTACTCTAAATACAACTTCATTATTAATTGTATTATTTGAGTTCACTTGTTTATTTGCTGAATTAGATGTTGAGGTATTTGCCAAATTTTCATTTACATTTGAATTTAAATTCGCATCAGTAATTGGCCTTACGGATTGTACAGCAACAGTTTGTCCGTTTTGATAAGCTACAACATAAGCATCTTTTGGACCTATTTCAACCACTTCTTTTTTACGTTGATTCGCTTCAAAATAATTTGTATAAACTCCTGTTGAATATTTAATTAAACCTCTCTCGGTTACATAACTGTATAAAGGATCAATATTATACAATTGTTGAGAGGTACGAGGTGCTCCAAAAGCACCAATTTGTACTGTATAAAACAAATCATTTCTGGTATTTAAAGAAATAGAAGTTTGTGCTAAAGAATTTTGAGAATTAGACGAACTCGATAAAACTGACGAACTATTTTTGCCTAATGTACCATTAGTACCTATAGTAGAATTAACCATTCTATTGTCGTTTGCATTTGGGGTGCGTACTGCCATACTTTCTCTCTGACTGGTTAAAGTAACTGCATCAGCTTCTGACTCTTTAATACCAAGAGCTTTTAATTTATTTACCTCATCTACTATCACAGATTCATAAACTAATTTTTCAGTTTCATTTGCTTGATCCAACAATAATTGAGCTTCAGCTAATGTAATTCGTTTGCCATTATAAAATGCAACTACAAAAGCATCTCTAAAACCAATATTTCTAATACGGCCTTTAGCCATATTTGCAGCTTTATAACCTCTAAATAAACCTGCTGTGTATCTTATTACACCAAAACTAGTGGATTCTCCATTAATTGGGGTTATACCTTGAAAAACTGCTGGGTCAATTTTATTTTTAAAAGCACCAACTTGTACTTTAAAAAATAAACCTGGCGGCATTGGTGGATCTACTAATATTTCCTTTGTTTTGGGACCGTTTAAAGTAAATTCTTCACTTATTTTTAATTCATCTTCGGCATAACCACCTAAAATACCTTTATCTTGCATTAATATTTGCGATTCTTTAGCTTTTATGTCTGTAAAACTCGTTTTCGTATTCGAATCTATTGGTTTTTTATTGTTTGTATTAACATTTGTTGTAGTATTATTTTTACCAGAAGCCAATACAACTGTTTGTTTAGCCATGTAATTATCCAATTTTTCTTTATTATCCAGTATTTTTTTATCTTGTGCCAATGCCTGAGATTTTGTTTCATTATCCATCACATCCAATAAAAATGCAGCTTCTTGTCTTTTCGATTTAGATTCTGCCAAATTATTTCGCATAATTTCTTCCTCATTTTTAATCTCAACATCTAATTTTTCTGCTTGTTCTCTTAGTTTATCTGCGTTTGTTATCTGCGTTTGAATTTGTGTAGCATCTGTCATATTATCTACTTGTTGCAAAATCATTTCATACTCTTGTTTTTTCTTATTAGATTGATTTCTTAAAGTCATTAATTTATCCAACCTTTCTACTTCCTTTTGCTCAATATTTGCAACCTCATTTATTTTTCTTTGATAATCTTCAAGAACTTTAGCCGAATTTTCTTTAGAATTTACTGCATTATTTTTTGGCGCAATAGGTTTTGGTGTTTCTGTATTTGATTTTGGTGGAACATTAGTATTAATCTTAAGCGATGTATTGGTAGATATAGCTTGATTATTATTAGCCCCAGCAAAATCATTAATTTTATTTAATTCTGCTTGAGATTCCTTATCCTTTTGTTGCGCTAAAACCTTAGTTTGCTCATCCATAGCTTGTTGTATCAAACTAGCTTCCATCCTTTTGGATTGCGCTTCAGCCATATTATTTTTCAAGTATTCTTCTTCTTTTTTCGCTTGTAATTCTAATTTTTCAGCTTCTTCGCGTAAAGCATTCGCTTCAATAAACTTTTGATCCAAAACATTATCATCTTTAATGTTTTGCATTTCTTCCAACATTTTTTCATAAGCTAAATTTTTTCTTCTCGCTTCTTCCAACAATCTTTTAATTTCATCAATCCTATTAGCTTCATTTTTCTCTATTGCTTTTGCTTCTTCTAATACCGATGTATAAGCTTTCATGATTTCCTCGGGACTTTCATCCATTTTTTCCATTGGTAGTTCTGCAACTTTTTGATTAGATTTTGGCTCTACAACAGTTGTGCTTTTAGCAATTTCTGGCTCAGGAGTAATAGATTTTTTAACTGGCTTTTTCTCAAAAGCTAATTTTACACTTTTATTCTCGGGTTCTTTAGATGATTGCTGATAAGTTTGTATAGCTTCATTTTGTTTATTATTTGCCTCAGTAAATAAATCTTTAGATTGATTTATTAATTCGATTTCTTTAATTTTATCTGTTTCTATAACAGATTTTTGCATTAAATCATTTGCCTGTGCAAAAATTCTTTCACTTTCTTTTTCTAATTCATAAGCTTTGTTCGCTGTATTATTTTGCTTAGCATTTTCTTGCGCTGCTTCTACAAAATCTTTTCTTACATCAAACTCATTTTTAAGAATATTATTTTCATTAATAATTTTTTCGGTTTTTTGATCGTCTCCAGCCAATTCATATTGTCGCGACAAATTCATTAAACGTGTTCGTTCGGCAGGATCTTTTTCTTTTTGTGCTTGTACTCTATATTCAGCGGCTTTTTCGTTATAAACATTTGAAACAGAATTTGTAGGTTTAGTATTTACAACATAAGAAGCTTTATCCTCTTTTGGTTTAGTTTCATCCAAATCTCCTTGCACCACAATGTTTTGCAAAGCTAACGCCTGCATTTCTAACTGATAAGCTTGGTTGTTTAACTTTTGTTTTTCATCAATGTTTTTAGTTTTAGCCGAATTTTGTCGGATTTCTTTAGCTTGAGCCATTTTAGTTACTGATGATTTTTGAATACTTACAGCACTATCTAAATATTTATTTGTCACAAAACCTTCATCAATAGAATACTGAACTTGATTAACCAAATTAGCATGTTCACTGGCGTTAACTTTTCCATAGCTTTCCTGAATTGCCAATTGTTCATTTTTAGCCTCAGATAATAATTTGTTTATTCGTTTTTTGGTTTTTTTATCCTTTTTTGAATTTGTACCTAAAGTATTTTTTAAGGAATCTGCCTCGTAATATTTTTTTGCAGCTAGGATATTAAGTTTTTCTGCTTCTTGTAAATTTCTTTTTACTTCTGGAGAAATGCCGTAATTAAAATCCAAATTTAATTCGGTTCCTAAACTTTGATTTGCTTTAGACAAACTTGTTGTACTTGGATTATTGGGATTAAACAATAAAGAATTTTCTTCACTATTGGACGATTTGTTTTCAATTTCTTCTTTAGATGTATTATTAACCTGATCGTTTACTACTGATTTATCTAAATTTGGTTGCGCAGTAACAACAGTGTTTTTATCAGATTGTTTTTCGTTGTTTGCTATAATATTCATCATTTCGGTTTGCAAAACATCTAACTCGTTTTGTAAAGCTAAAACTCTATTATTTAAAGCTTTTTTATCTTCTACAGAACTTTGTTTTTGATTGTTTATCTTTTCAATTTCTTTTAATTTATCATTCATTTCGGAATGCACAAATATACCTTCGCCAGATGCTAATTCTTCGTTAACCAACATTTTTTTCTCAATGTTCTCTAAAAAATTTTTATGTATATCTAATTTTGTTTGAATACGATTTTGTTGAGCTTGCAATTGTTTTTCTTCAATTTCTGCAACAGCTTTTTGTTCATCAGAGGACAAATTTTGTGGTGCCACAAATTCTGCCTGTAATTTTTGCAAACGCGCATTTACTTGTTTTTCTTCCTCATTTAATACTTGTAACTTTTGCGCTACATCAACTGAGGAAACTCCACGATTATTTATAGAATTTTGCAATTCTGTTTTTTGATTTTGAATTGCTTGTAATCTTGCCAATTCCCTTTCTGCTTCCTCAGCATACCTTTGGAAACTTTCCACTTTTGCAGAAACAACTGTGTTAAATTCTGCTTTTTTTTGCAAACTATTATCTGTTGTTTTTAGTGTTGTAGGAATTGTATTATTAGCAAATTCCTTATTTTCATTCTTCTCTTTTGTAATATCTTCAGTTTTACCCTCTTTAAAAGCTGCTGTTTCTCTGTTAGCCTTTACTTCATCCAATTGTTGCGCAAATGCTTTTTTCTCGCTTTCAGTATAATTATTTTCCATCAAATTAGCAATCAACTCCTCCTCAGCCACCAATTCACCCGATTCCAAAGATGCTACTTCGCTAACAAACAAAGCTTTAATCATTTGAACCTTTTTAAGTTCGGTATTAGTTTCATTAATTTTAACAGTTAACTCTTTTTGTTGTAATTTTAATTCATCCAACAATGCTTTGTTTTTAGTTTGAATCATTTGATTTTCAATACTGATTCTCTCTTCCTCTAAAGCTTCCAACTGCATTTCTAACTTATTTACTTTAAAATCTTGTTGAATCAACTCGGCTCTTTTTTGCTCCAAATCTTTTTCAAAAATTTTATTTACAACTACTTCCTGAGTTTTAAATTCGGCTTTTGCCTTATCTAAATCCTTCATTACTTTTTCTAATTCTGCAATAGCCTGATTGGAATTTCCAGATTTCTCAGCATTTTCTAATGCTTGTAAGTATTTTTCGGTAATTTTTTCTTGTTGCACACTTTTTTCAACCAATTGTTCTTTTTGTTTTGCAACTTTTATTGCCTTTACATATTCTTTATTTGCCGCCGAAATCTTATTTTGTACTGTAACAATCTCATCTTCAATTTTTTCCTTTTCAGCTTCCGTTTTAACACTAGTTAATTTTTTTTCTAATTCAGTTTTATGATATTGTAAAGTTTCGGATTTTTTTTGCTCATTTGCCGCAATAGCATAAGCTGCGTTAATTTGAGTGTTTAATTGTTCTTGCTGTTTGCGAATTTCGTTTAATTCTTTGTTTTTAGAATCGTCTTTTTTAAACTTACTGTCGTCTTTTTTAAATCCAGCTGTGATATCTCTTGGAGGCAAATTCACTTCTTCCCTAACCTGCGCCAATGCTTTAGGATTATCAAATTCAACATCTTTTCCATACAAATTCTCCATTCTTGCAGCTCTTCGATAAACAACTGCCACATCTTCTTTTTTTACTTTAGGCATTCGATTTTCACTTATTTCAATAGTTCCAGTTACATCATCTATTAAAATATCATGTGCTACAAATTTATTTTGATTGGCATTAGGTAATGTTAACTCACTTCGCGTTACTTCTCCTATATGATTAATTTCTAATGAATATCGAGACATATGAGGTAAAGTTGCGATAAAATCACCAGATTTTGGATTGGGTTGAAATTCTCCAATTAATTCACCTGTTTGCAAATTTTTAATTACAATTGGATTAGAGGGTATAATTCCATTTTTGGTTTTTACTGTTCCTTGAAGCAATATAACAGCATTATTTCCTTGTTGTGGTAATATTTTAAACAAGGTTAGTTCGCCTAATTTATTGTTACGTGTTGAGGAAAAATAAGCAATATCCTCTTGTCTATCTGATACATACAAAAAATCATCGTCGGGTGAATTTATGGTAAATCCTAAATTTTCGGCTTTACCCCAAGTATTTGTACTTTCATTTAATTCGCTTCTAAAAATATCATAACCCCCAATACTATTATGTCCTTTACTTGCAAAATATAAAATTTTTCCACTTGGATGTAAATAAGGATAATCTTCATCTGCTGAGGTATTAATATTTATATCTAAATTAATAGGCTCGCTGTAATTACCATTTGGAAAACGGGTTACTTTATAGATATCTTTTCCTTTATCGCCTTTTTTACCGTAACTCGAAAAATAAATTTCATCATTAGTAGGATTGTGCACAATTAAAGATTGATGCTGTATTTTTTTATCTTTTGCCGATCTAAATTCATCAGGAACAATAATGATTTTTCTTTCCAAACTTCCCAATCTATAGGTTCTAAAAAAATCATCTATTTTTACAGTTTTGCGCTCTAAAACTTTAATCAATTGGATATTTTCTATTATTTCTTTAGCAAATTTACATTGAGTAATTAAATCATTTATTTCATATTCTCCTCTATATTTTGACGGAACTTTATTGTTAAATTTCTGATAATAGTCTATAGCATCATCAAAATAAAAATTAATATGATATGCTTTGGCTAAGTAAAATAAACTAAGCGAATCTCGTTCATTGTTGGTTACTGCATATTGCAAATACTTTAATGCATTGGCTTTATCCGGACTAGAATACAGTAAACTAGCACCGTATTTATAATTGTAAGATGTGTTTTTGGGGTAACTGGATAACAACTGACTAAACAACGAAGTGGATTTTTCGAAATCTTTTTCCGAAAATGCTTTTTCGGCTTTAATTACCAATTGATTTTCCTCTTCGGTATCCCCAGAAACCAAAGCAAAAATTGCTAACAAGCCAAATAACAATATATTTAAAGTGTATTTAAACTGCATTAAAAAAGCTAAATGTTTCAAACATTTATTAACAAAAACTTAAAGTTACCAAATTTAGTGCAACCAAAGTAATTAAATTGCAATTATGTTTTAAAAGTATTTATTTTTTTGGAACAATACTTGTAATCAACCTAAATGTTTTCATCATAGTTTTAGTTATAAGGTTGTTCTTAGTTAGTAGTTAAGGTAGTTACAGGGTGTAATTTTTACACCCTGTTTCTTTTTTGTACCTTTGTGCTCATTCAATTTTTAGAGCCTTTGCTCAAAACAACTTTAAAATGGAAAGTTTTTCAAATATAAATTTATCAAAACCTTTATTTCGCGCTATTGATGAAATGGGATTTACCTCTCCAACTCCTATTCAAAAAGAAGCCTATTCGGTTATTTCATCGGGTAGAGATATGGTGGGTATAGCACAAACAGGTACGGGTAAAACATTAGCGTATTTAATGCCTATCTTAAATAATTTAAATTTCATTAAAGATAATAGCGCTCCTCGTGTTTTAATTATTGTGCCTACTAGGGAATTGGTGGTTCAGGTTATGAATTATGTGGAGGAGTTAGTTAAATACAAAAACTTGCGTGTTTTTGAGGTGTATGGCGATACAAATATCAATACTCAAATTGATAAAATTGCAGATGGTGGTGATATATTAGTAGCTACTCCGGGTAGATTATACGACTTAATATTATGCAAAGCTGTAAAAATAAAATCGGTACAAAAATTAGTTTTGGACGAAGTGGACGTTTTATTGGATTTAGGCTTTAGATTACAATTGCAAAATATTTTTGATTTATTACCCGAAAAACGTCAAAATATAATGTTTTCGGCAACTATGACGGATGAAGTAGAATTGCTAATTCAGGATTATTTTCTACTCCCTATCAAAATTCAAATTGCTATTAGTGGCGAGCCTCTTAAAACTATAAACCAAACCAGTTATTTTGTAAAAAACTTTTTAACCAAAGTAAATTTGCTAGTTTATTTACTTAGCAACAAAGAAAAATTTGATAAAGTTTTAATATTTGTTTCAAGTAAAAATCACGCTGATAAAATTTTTGATGCGCTACTAAATAATGAAGTTACAAAAATTGGTATTATCCACTCCAATAAATCGCACAACACTAGGGTTGAAACTTTAGAAAAGTTTGAAAATGGAGATTTGCGAATTTTAATAGCTACAGATTTAATTGCTAGAGGTTTGGATTTTAAAAACTTAAGCTACGTAATAAATTTTGACACACCTAACTATCCCGAAAATTATATTCACAGAATTGGAAGAACTGGTAGAGCTAATAATGTTGGAAATTCGATTTTATTTTACACTCAAATTGAAGAAGAGTATAAATTAGCGATTGAGGAATTAATGAATTTTGAAATTCCCGAATTGGATTTTCCTGATGAGGTTAAAGAGAATCACCAGTTAATTGCCGACGAAATTCCGAAGATTAGAACCAAACTGAATAGGAAAGAAAAAACAGGTAAATTATCGGGAGCTTTTCATGAAAAAAGCGATAAAAATAAAAAAGTAAACTTAGGAGGTTCTTACCGCCGTGAGCTAGCTGCAAAATACAAAAAACCTTTAACTAAAGGGGATAAATACGCAAAAAAGAAAAAGAAATAATTTACATTTTAAGAAACATCAATGTACAACTTAACACTTATTTCAATTAATGATTTTGGAATAATAATTATTTTATTTTTAATTGGTTTAATAATTTACTTGTATTCAAAATTAAATAAAGAAAATAAAAAAAGAATTGAATCTGAGTTGAAATATAAGGATTTAGAAGGGAAGATTAATAAGTTAGAATTACAAAATTTAGAATCTAAATTAAATCCTCACTTATTCAAAAATATACTTAATTCTATTCAATCTCATGCTTATCAAACTTATTTTGCCTTAGATAAACTTGCTAATGTTTTAGATTATATCATTTATGAAAGTAAAAACAAATTTGTAACTCCAAAAGAAGAATTTGAATTTGCTTTAAATTTAATAGAAATAAACAAAATAAAATTAAGTCCGCTTTTTGATTTAAATGTAAAAACTAAAATCAACGAATCTGAGCCTTTGTTTGAACAAAAATTATTAGCTCCATTAATCTCTATTGATTTAATCGAAAATGCTTTTAAACATGCCGATTTGCAAAGTGCAGATTCATTTATTAAAATTGTATTCGAATTTAAAGAAAGCGTTTTCACACTAAGCGTTAGCAACAAAATATCAAACAAAAAAATATTACAAAAAGATAGAAGCGGGATTGGTGTACAAACTTTGGAACAAAGGTTAAAAATAATTTATCCATCAAATTTTAAACTGGAAAGATATATTGAGGATGATGTTTATATAACAATTTTAAAAATAAATTTACTTGACTACAAAGCTAAAATGCTTGCTACTAGATGACGAGCTTCCGGGTTTAACTTATTTAAAAATGCTTTGCGAACAACTGCCAGAAATAGAAGTTGTTAAAGCCTTTAACAACCCTAGCTTATTTATTGAGGAAAGCAAAAAATTAGATTATGATTTTTGTATTATCGATATTGAAATGCCAGAAATTAATGGCTTACAAATAGCAAACTTATTAAACGGCAAACCTTTAATTTTTGCAACTGCCTACAATGAATATGCCTTAGAAGCATTTGATTTAAACGCCTTTGATTATATCCGAAAACCTATTAAAATTGAACGTTTAAATCAAGCTATTGAAAAAGTTAAAAAATATATTTCACTTTCAACAACTGTTACAAACAAAAAATATTTTCAAGTAAATTCAAATAAAGGAAAAATATTATTGTTTTTTGATAAAATAGCTTTTATTGAAACCTCAACATTAGATAGCAGAGATAAAATTGTACACTTTTTTGACAAGGAAGAATTTGTTTTAAAAAACATTACTTTTGATAAACTTGTTAGCGTATTGCCTAGTAATGATTTTTGTAGAATTAATAAAAAAGAACTCATTTCTATTAAAACAATAAAAACATTTACTTTAGATGAAATAACATCTACAATATTAAACAAACAAGGGCAATTCATTAAATTTTACATCAGCGAAGTTTATAAAAAAGAGTTTTTACTAAAAGTAAAAATATAATTGATTACATATTTTTTACATCTTATTACATAATTTAACGTTTTTGGTTCATACCATTAAATTTAAATAAAAAAATATATAAAATTTGCATTATAAATTGGTGCTTATTATGAGATTTTTTATACTATTTAATTTAATTTCTTTATACTTTTTTGCTCAAGAAAATAAAATCACAACTTCAGCCTTTAATGGAATTGTTACTTGTGGTTATGTTAATAATGGTGGTTTTATAAATTTTACTGGGCCTAATATTAATTACTCAATTCATAACTCTAAAATTATGTTGGGAATGTTGCCTTCTATTAGATTAAAGCAAGATGAAGCTGTGGTAAAAAATGCATTTATTACTCCAACATTAGGAATGGGCTTAACACTCATTTATAAAATGTACGCCATACAAATACCTTTATATTACAACCCAAAAAACTTAACTGAAAATGGAAGATGGCATATTGGTATTGGAATTGGATTATACTTAAATGAACTAAATAAAAAAAATCATGCAAAAAATTAAAAACAGCTTTTTTTACATAAGTTTAATTGGTGGACTTACAATTATAATGTATTGGATTGTTTCTAAAGGACATGTTTTAGAGGAAGGAAGAAATATAATTATACCTAATTCAGGAAAATCACAATGGCAAGAGTTTATAGACTCCTTGATTCATAATTTAACTCATCCATTAGCTATACTTTTGGCTCAAATAGTTACTATTATTATTGTTGCACGATTTTTTGGATGGATATGTAAAAAAATTGGTCAACCAACTGTAATAGGAGAAATTATTGCTGGAATAGTATTAGGTCCATCTTTAATGGGAATGTATTTTCCAGAATTTACAGAAATACTTTTCCCCTCAGAATCATTAGGAAACTTACAGTTTTTGAGTCAGATTGGTTTAATACTTTTCATGTTTGTTATAGGTATGGAATTAGATTTAAAAGTACTCAAAAACAAAGCTCACGATGCAGTAGTAATTAGTCATGCTAGTATCATAATTCCATTTACTCTTGGTTTAGCATTAGCATATTACATTTATCAATCTTTTGCTCCTAATGGCATTCAATTTATTTCATTTGCTTTATTTTTAGGAATTGCAATGAGCATAACTGCATTTCCTGTTTTAGCAAGAATTGTTCAAGAAAGAGGATTACACAAAACAAAACTTGGAACAGTAGTTATAACTTGTGCTGCAGCAGATGATATTACAGCATGGTGTTTATTAGCTGCAGTTATTGCAATTGTAAAGGCAGGCTCCTTTATTAGCGCACTTTATATTATTGCTTTAGCAGCAATTTATGTTATAGTGATGATTAAAGTTGTACGTCCTTTTTTAACAAGAATTGGCAATTTACATCCTACTAAAGAAAGTTTAAGTAAACCAATTGTTGCAATATTTTTTATAATACTAATCATCTCTTCATATGCAACTGAAATCATTGGTATTCATGCTCTTTTTGGTGCATTTATGGCCGGTGCAATTATGCCAGATAATATTAAGTTTAGAAACATCTTTATAGATAAAATTGAGGATGTAGCTTTAGTTTTATTACTTCCTTTATTTTTTGTTTTTACAGGTTTACGAACAGAAATTGGACTTTTAAATGACGCTTATCTTTGGAAGGTAACTGGTTTAATAATTTTGGTTGCAGTAACTGGTAAATTTATAGGAAGTGCTTTAGCTGCAAAATTTGTTGGACAAAACTTAAAAGATAGTTTAACAATTGGTGCCTTAATGAATACTAGAGGATTAATGGAATTGGTAGTTTTAAATATTGGTTACGATCTCGGAGTATTAACTCCCGAAATTTTTGCTATGATGGTAATAATGGCTTTAGTTACAACTTTTATGACGGGGCCAGCATTAGATTTAATCAATTTTATTTTTAAATCTAAGCAAATTGAAACACCTAAAGAAGTTAGTAAATATAAAATTTTAATTTCATTCGGTAATCCTGATAGTGGTAAATCTATTTTAAAATTAGCGAATAGTATAAGTAAAAAATCAAATGCCTCTATAACAGTAATGCACCTTACACCAACCAACGAATTACACCATTACAATATAGAGGAACAAGAAAAAATTAGTTTTGAACCAATTATAAATGAATCAGAAAAATTAAATCAAAAAATAACCACACTTTTTAAAGCATCAAATGATATAGATGCCGATATTACAGAATTAGCCAATAAAGGCGATTATGATTTACTTTTAATTGGGTTAGGACAATCTATTTTTGAAGGAAGCTTATTAGGGAAAATTTTGGGTTTTACAACAAGAATTATTAATCCCGAAAAAATTTACAATCAAGTTACAGGGAAAGAAAGCTTATTTGAAAATTCATTTTTAGATGACCGAACAAAAAATATAATTAACAAAACGAAAATCCCCGTAGGTATTTTATTTGACAAAGATTTCAACTCTCTAGATAAAGTTTTTATTCCTGTTTTTTCCGAAAACGATTATTTTTTAATTGATTATGCTAAAAAATTAATAAACAATTCAGAATCACAAATACTAATCTTAGATTCAGAGGATAAAATAAAAAATAATTCTATGTTTAAAGAAATTATTAAATCTATAGAACAAAAAGCTCCCAATCATATCAATTTATTAACTCAAAAAAATTTAGATTTACAATTTATTTCTTCTCAAGATTTTATGATGATTAGTTCTGAGAGTTGGAGAAAATTAATCGAGTTAAAACCCAATTGGCTCCACAAAATTCCATCAACTTTAATTATTAGAGAGTTTAAATAAGTAAATTGCGAATTATTTTATTGTAATCCGAATTGGAATTGTAAATAAAACGGATGTTGGTTGGTTTAAATTTGTTCCTGGTATCATTGGTTTAATAAATTTCGCAGCTCTTAATGTCTCTTTATCCAATTTTGAATTGATGCCTTTTACAATTTTAAAATTCCTTGGATTTCCTTCAGTATCGATTACAAATGATAGAATTATTAAAACTGATTTTGCTTTTTTTAATTCTGATTCAGGTATTATAAAATTATTTAGAATTTGATTTTTAATTTCTGTACTTACACAAGTAAACTTTTCACTATTATCTTGTATATCAGAACAAATAGGATAAGAAGGGAAATTATCTACCCAGATTTGAGGTGTTAAACTATCAGTAGATTCTACTGTACTATCCGAGTTTAAAAATGTATTGTAAGATTCATTTTTATATTTACCAAGTGCATAAATATTACTAATAGAAATTGTAAGAAATAAAATAAGTAATTTGATTTTTTTAGTGAAATTGAACATTATTGTAAATTTAATTTTTATCTCTGCTAATCTATAGATTTTTAATTAATTTATATTTAATAACAGAATAAAATTTTAATGCTCAATTTAACTCCTAAAGAATAAAATTGCTGTATTTTGGGATAATATTACGATTTAACACATATTCATACTTAATCTAAGCTATTATTTAAAATAATAAAGGAGGTAATTATTTAAATATCTTATATTTGTTGGCGAATTATGAGACAAAAAAGAGAAAAAGTTAAGGTATCCAAAGACGCTTACAAAAAAGCAAAGAGCTTTTTAAGTTTTATACGCCCATATAAAGGAACTTATTTTATTGGATTTATTTTTTTAATACTAAGCAGTATAGTTTCTATAGCTATTCCTTATTTACTAGGTAAGTTGTTAGGAATGGAAAAAATAAATATTTCGGGAGAATGGAGATTAGGCGACTTTAATCATATTTATGCAGTTTTATTGCTAATAGGTATAGCACTTCCTTTTCAGGCTGTGTTGAGTTTTTTTAGAATTTATTTATTTAGTAAAGTAACCGAAAGTGCTTTAAAGGACATCAGAAATAAGGCCTTTGAAAAACTGATACATTTTCCTGTTTCGTATTTTGACACCAATAAAGTAGGCGAAATAACTTCTAGAATTGCAACAGACACGAATTTATTACAAGAAACTTTAACTACTACAATTGCCGAATTCATCCGACAGTTTTTAACCATCATTATTGGTTTTAGTTTAATCATTTATGCTTCTCCTCAACTGTCTTTAACCATGTTGATGGTTATACCCATTGCTGCAATCTCGGCTGTGTTTTTCGGTAAATTTATTCGAAAATTGTCTAAGGAAACTCAAAACGAAGCGGCATACTCTAACAATATTTTAGAAGAGGCATTAACTGGAATCAAAAATATTAAAGCTTACACTCGCGAGCTTTTTATTTTAAACTCTTATCAAAACTCAACTTTAAAAATTCAAAAACTTGCTTTAAAAGCGGCTTTATGGCGCGGACTTTTTGTTGGTTTTATATTATTGGTAATGTTCGGATCGGTGGTTTTTATAATTTGGAGAGGTATTGAATTGGTAAATTTAGGGCCAGATAATGGTGGAATTGATAACGAATCGTTTTTTCAGTTTATTTTAATGACAGTTTTATTGGGCGCTTCTATTGGTGCTGTTCCGGATTTGTTTGCTAAAATTCAAAAGTCTATTGGCGCTACTGAATCTTTAATGGATATTTTAGCGGGCAAGGTAGAAGAAGAAAAAAAAGATGCTTTAAGAGGTATTCATTTATCGGGTAAAATAGAATTTAAAAATGTGGCTTTTAGCTATCCTTCTCGTTCGGATATTCAGGTTTTAAAAAATGTTTCTTTTGATGTACAACCCGGTCAACAATTGGCTATTGTTGGAGGATCTGGAAGTGGTAAAACAACTATCGGTAGCCTATTATTACAATTTTACGCTCCTAATGCGGGTGATATATTTTTAGATAATATCAATAGCAGCGATATTTCTTTAGAAACCATCCGTAAACATATTGCTTATGTTCCACAAGATGTACTATTAACCAGTGGAACAATTTTAGAAAATATTTTATTTGGGAATGAAAATGCTACCATTGATGAAATAAAAGCTGCAGCGCAAAAAGCAAATGCTATGGAATTTATTTCAAAATTCCCTGAAGGATTAAATACGGTTGTTGGCGATAGAGGCATACAATTATCGGGCGGACAACGACAAAGAATTGCCATTGCCAGAGCTATTTTAAAAAATCCGGTTATATTAATTTTAGATGAGGCTACGAGCGCTTTAGATAACGAAAGCGAAGCTTTAGTGCAAGATGCATTAAATGTTTTAATGGAAGGACGAACTTCTGTTGTAATTGCACATAGATTATCCACTATCAAAAACGCTAATCAAATAATCGTATTAGAAGATGGCGAGGTAGTTGAAAAAGGTACTCACGATGAATTATGGAACAAAGAAAATGGACGTTACAAACAACTAAACATATTAAGCAATAAAAAATCACATTAATTTCATTTAATTCATCTTCCTTTAATTTCTTTGTGATACTTTGCATTGTACTTTGCGCCCTTTGCGTGAAATATCATCTAAAAATAATCGCCTAATTATCAATCACTTTCGGGCAAACATGAAATTAATTTAAAAAAAAATTTGTTGCATTGAATTAAGTTGGTATATTTGCACACGCTTTTGAATAAGGGCGATTAGCTCAGCTGGTTTAGAGCACCTGCCTTACAAGCAGGGGGTCACAGGTTCGAATCCTGTATCGCCCACAAAAAAAGAGTTACAAGAAATTGTAACTCTTTTTTTATTTTATCTCAATTTATGCAAACTGAAATTAAAAAGTTTAACGTTAGGGTATATGGTTTTTTAATTAAAAATCAAGAAGTTTTAATTGCTGAAGAAATTCATGATGGTGAAAAAATTGTGAAATTTCCAGGTGGAGGGTTAAAATTTGGCGAAGGAACTTTTGATGGCTTAAAAAGAGAATTTAGAGAAGAATTAGGAGTTGATGTAATCGTTGAAGATTTGATTTATGTAAACGATTTTTTTCAAAATTCATACTTCTACCCTTCACATCAATTAATTTGTATTTATTACAAAGTAAAACTTAAAGAGGAAACCCAACTAAAATCTTTTGAAGGACACATTGATTTTGTTTGGAAAAACATTAAAGAAACGCCATTAAATTACCTTTCATTCCCAATTGATCAAATCGCATTTGAAAAATTAAAATAAAATAATTTTGTATAAAAAAAATACCCCGAATAATATTTTACTATTTGGGGTATTTTTAAACTAAAGTTTATTTTGTTTAAACTGTTTTATTTGTATCGTTAGTTTCCTCCTTTTTTTCACCGTTGGTTGCATCTTTAAATTCTTTAATTCCTTTACCTAAGCCTTTCATTAATTCCGGAATTTTTTTTCCTCCAAATAACAATAACACAACTGCTATTATTAATACAATTTGCCATGGTCCTAAAGTACCTAAATGTATAGTTTGCATAAATTATATTTTAATTTTAGATTGCAAAGGTACTAAAAACTTTAAACCTCGCCAATTTATATCTAAAACAATTTTAAAACAAAAAACTCAACTCTAAATTCAACCAAAAGTTTACTTAATACCGATATAAGATTAAAATAAGCTTTTAATTCGTGAACCTCTTAAAAACTTTTTAATATAAAATTGGCATTAACCATTGTAAATTTTAAAATTCGTTTAGCTCATTTTAAAATACAATTGGTATAACTAAAAAACAAACTATATTTAAAAGTAAATGTAACTTTTAAAATTATACAACAAACAAACTAAGATAATTTGGACTATAGTGGGTTTTTAATTAATTCTTCCACAATTATTGGAAAGTATTTATGCTCTAATTTTTGCACTTCATGAGCGATTTGTGTAGGGTTTAAACCTTGTACCTCACAGGAACGCTGTAAAATTATAGCTCCCTTGTCGTACTCTTCATTTACAAAATGAATGGTTATTCCACTTTCGTTTTCTTTTGCATCAAAAACGGCTTGATGAACTTTTGCCCCATACATACCTTTACCACCAAATTTAGGCAATAAGGATGGATGAATGTTTATGATTTTATTAGGGAAAGTAGAAGTTAAACTACTTGGAATTAACCACAAAAAACCTGCTAAAATAACTAACTGCGTGTCTCTTTTTTTTAGTTCTTGTGCTAAATTATCTGTAAATTTAAATTCTTTTTTATCTAAAATAATTACATCTGCACCCCAGTTTTTACTACGCTCTATAATACCTGCATTTGGATTAGATGCAACTATGGTGTCAATTTTCACCAAATGGTTGTTCTTAAAATATTCGTATATTTTCTCGGCGTTTGTTCCACTGCCAGATGCAAAAATAGATAACTTAATCATAAGATAAAATGAGTTTAAAATAAAAAAGGTTTAAGAACGAATCTTAAACCTTTTTTACAATGTATTTTAAAAATTATTCTACTTCACTTAATAAAACAGTATTTGATTTTCCACTTTTATCAATTGGCATAGATACCATGTGTAAAAAGAAATCTCCTTTTTCTAAACATCCATTTTCTTGCAATATTTTTTGAACGTCTTTCATCGTTTTTTCTGTGCTGGTATTATCATCATAATAAAACCCTTTAACACCCCAAATTAAACTAACTGTGTTTAATATATTTCGGTTACTGGTAAATACATAAACATAAGCTTTTGGACGTCGAGAAGACAACACATAAGCTGTATAACCCGAGTAAGACATTGTAGCAATTGCTTTTGCTCCAGTATGTTTCGCCATGTAAACTGTAGAGTTACAAACATGATCTGTAATATATCTATCTTTTTTATATACTGGCTCTAACTCTGGATGATAAATCCCTTCGAAACTTTCCACTTTAGATGCAATATTAGACATAGTTTGAATAACTAAATCTGGATGTAAACCCACAGAAGTTTCTCCAGATAACATTACTGCATCCGCACCATCCATTACAGCATTCGCAACATCGTTTACTTCTGCACGAGAAGGTGTGATACCCTCAATCATACTTTCCATCATTTGAGTTGCTACAATAATTGGTTTAGAAGCTTTTAAACACTTCTTAATCATCATTTTTTGTAGCAAAGGAACATCTTGATAAGGAACTTCGATACCTAAATCTCCACGAGCAACCATGATAGCATCCGTTGCTTCGATAATTTCGTCGATTGCTAAGATAGCTTCTGGTTTTTCGATTTTGGCAATAACTTTAGCATGACTGTTATTAGCCGCTAAAATTTCTTTTAACTCTAAAATATCTTGAGCACATCTTACAAAAGATAATGCCAACCACTCCACATCATGTTGTAAAATAAACTTTAAATCATTTAAATCTTTTTCTGTTAAAGATGGTAATGAAACTTTAGTATTAGGTAAATTTACCCCTTTTTTACTTTTTAAAATACCACCATGCTCTACCACACAAACCACTTCATCAATTTGGTTAGAGGACTCCACTACTACTTTTAATTTACCATCATCAATCAAAATAGCCTCACCTGGCTTAACATCATTAGGGAAGTTTTGGTATGTCATGTATACCTTCTCTTTTGTACCAATGCACTTATTTGTTGTGAAAATAATTCTATCTCCTACATTCACCTCAACCCCATCATTTTCCATCACACCAACACGCAATTTAGGCCCTTGTAAATCGGCTAAAATCGCAATGTTTGCATTTAAATCCTTGTTAACCTTACGGATAGTTTGGATATTTTGTAAATGTACATCGTAATCACCATGAGAAAAATTTAAACGGCAAACATCTAAGCCATTTTGATACATTTTTTTAATCATTTCTTCACTAGATGAAGCAGGCCCTAAGGTTGCAACAATTTTTGTTCTTTTCATTCTCATAGTTCTATATTTTCAATTTTTTAAAGTCTTTTTAAGCGTTTTAGACAAAACGAAGTTGCAAATCTACAAAATTATCTACACAAACAAATCAATTACAAAAGCAAAATATCAATTGTGGATATTTTACAGTAGATTGTTAATAGCTTTTGCCAAATCAATATCTTTTTGCGTAACCGAATTATCTGCATCGTGAGTTGATAATTCAATTTCCACCTTATTGTAAACATTTAGCCAAAGAGGATGATGATTCATTTTTTCGGCTAGTAAAGCAACACTATTCATAAACCCCCATGCATGTACAAAGTTTTCAAATACAAAACTTCTTTTTAACTTATTATCTTCATAGCGCCAATCCTGTACCATATCACTAAAAATCTTTACTTGGTTTTTTACCAAATTCTCTTATTTCATCTGCTTTGTTACAATCAAAATTTACATCCAATAACGACTCAGGTTTTTCAAACGAACCTTTAGCTATTTTAATTTTAGGGTCTTTGTAAATATAATTCATATAATACCCCCAAATTGGTAACGCAGTATTGGTTCCCATACCTAAGTTTAAGGATAAAAAGTGAACTGATCTATCCTCACAACCTGTCCAAACTCCCGTAACTAAATCTGGTGTAATTCCCATAAACCAACCATCACTTTGCATTTGAGTTGTACCTGTTTTACCTGCAATTTTTACATCATAAGGAATACCTCCATAAGGTCTTCCAGAACGTAACCTCACACCTGTACCAAAAGTAGATTTTCCATTCACTCTTTCACCATAGTCTGCCACACCACTCAATAATTCTAACATTTTATATGCATTTTCCTCTGTCATTGCTTCGCGTCTAACGGGACGAGGTGTGTAAATTACATTTCCGTTTTTATCTTCTACTCTTAAAATAAATGTAGGTTGAACATAAATTCCCTTATTTGCAAATACGCTATAAGCTCCAACCATTTCAAATAAAGAAACATCTGGCGTACCTAAACAAATAGACGGCACTGGTTCTATTGCGCCTGACAACCCACATCTGCGTGCTAAATCAATTACTGCATTAGGTCCGAAATCTTTCATGATTTTAGCAGTTATGGAGTTTATAGAGTTGGCTAAAGCCATTTTCAAGGACAATGGTTCTCCATCTAAAGGAGATTTTGCCGAATTTTTTGGAGTCCAAGCTTGCTCTAAACCATGCATCCCTCTAGGAATAGTTACTGGTTGATTTAAAATTTTATCACAAGGTGAAATACCATTTTCTATAGCTGTTCCATATACAAAAGGCTTAAAGGTTGAGCCTACTTGTCGGGTTGCTCTTACGTGATCGTATTTAAAATACTTATAATCAATCCCTCCTACCCATGCTTTAATATAACCAGTTTTGGGATCTACCGACATTAAACCAGATCGTAAAAACCATTTATGATGAATAACACTATCTCTCGGACTCATAACAGTATCACGTTCGCCTTTCCATGTAAAAATAGTCATTCGTACAGGCTTTTTAAATTCCTTTTGCATTTTATCATCAAATGGTTTCCATACTACCATGTACGATTTTTTTAAACTTTCGAAATTAGGCTCTCTATCTAAAATTTCCTCTGTATAATACTCTAAACTATCTTTTAACACCTCTAATAACTCCTCAATTCTTTCGCGTTTTTCTAAAACTTCATCACTTGTAGAAGTATCTCTTCTGATGGCATTTAATTCAATTTGTTTAGAAATTCGTTCGTTTTCCACTCTAACTTTTCTGTCTTTTAAAACTATAATTTCATAATATGCTCTGTTAAACTCTCTATATTTTTCTAATAAATCCTCTTGTTTTTCCAGAGCTAGTTTATATCTTGGTGTGTTCCTGATTCCATTTAAAATGATTTCCTCCACCATTTCAGCTTTTTTCTCATCACTCATACCCTCAAAATAGAAGGGTGCAAACTTTTTAATTTTGTCGCTTTTTTTATTCCAATGTTCATAAAATGACGGCTGTAATTCCTCCGATAAATGAGTTTTAACAGCTTTTTCAGCATACAACTGCATTTGGTAATTTATTGTAGTATAAATCTTTAAACCATCTCTATAAATATCATAATCAGTTCCGTCGGGTTTTTTTAAAGTATGAAAAATATTTTTTAATTCTTTTCGAACTTCCTCTCTAAAATAGGTTGCAATTCCGCTATCATGACTAGCTTCATTTAATCTTAATTCTAATGGTAATACTTTTAAAGAGTCAAATTCTTCTCGAGTTATGTATTTATTTCTCATCATTTGAAACAAAACAACATTTCGTCTTTCAACAGATCTTTCGGGGAAACGTTTTGGATTAAACAATGAAGGATTTTTTGCCATACCCACCAACAATGCCGATTCTTGGATATTTAATTCGTTTGGTTCTTTGCTAAAATAAATTCTTGCAGCGGATTTTATACCAACTGCATTATTCACAAAATCCAATTTATTAAAATACATTGCAATTATTTCTTCTTTGGTATATTGACGTTCCAATTGCACAGCAATTACCCACTCATTTAACTTTTGTTTGATAGCACTTAAACCCTTAGAACGAATTCCTGTAAACAACATTTTAGATAATTGTTGTGTAACGGTACTACCTCCACCGGCTTTTCCTAATTTTAAAACTGCCCTTGATACGCTTTTTGCATCAATGCCAGAATGTTCATAAAACCTTTCATCCTCCGTGCTTACTAATGCTTTTGGGAGATAAGGCGACAGTTCTTCATAGTAGGAAATAGACCTGTTTTGTGCAAAAATAGTTCCTAGTACTTTTCCATCTGATGAAATTACCTCTGAAGCCAATTGAATATTTGGATTTTCTAATTCTTCAAAACTTGGTAATGGTCCAAAAATTTCGAATTTAGCTATTCCAAAAAACATTAAAAAAACTGTAAATAATCCTCCAATAGAAAAAATCCAAAAGAACTTTATGATTTTTTTATACAATTTTAATTTTGATTCTGCCACCATATTATTATTCAATTTTATTGATTTTAAACCCTACATCTAAAATCCCTTGTAATTTATCATCTCTCATTGCGTGTTGCACTTTTAAAACATACTCACCTTCTGGTGCATCTTTTAAAGCAAAAAGAGTTACGTGTGATTCTTTTAAATTTCCAGAGCCCTCAATATCTGGCATCCACTCTCCATTGGTTTGCATAAATACCTTTTGGATAGTATCTTTTTTAATAGTTCCATTAGGAAGCTCGAGTTCAGTAAATAGCCAAATATTTCGATATTTATAATCGATATTATGTCTGAAATGAATTTCAAAAACCAAAGGCTGGGTAGATTTTGGTATTGTAGGAGTTGAATAAACTAACATTTTATTTTGACTCAATCTTGAT